>OCTX012282403.1_pt1 | contig 56507 bp, 41 predicted proteins | sample 1539691 | NCBI WGS metagenome assembly OCTX01 (sample SAMN02144231, study PRJEB22623) | gut metagenome | biome: sheep rumen | host: Ovis aries | place: New Zealand
TAGTGAGGCTTTTGAGGGATGTAGTCGTTTGGCCAGCATCAAAATTCCTAATAGTGTCACGTCTATCGGTAAGGGTGCTTTTAGATACTGCAGCGGTTTGACTAGCATCAAAATCCCTAACAGTGTCACGTCTATCGGTGGTTGGGTTTTTGAGGGCTGTAGCAGTTTGACCAGCATCAAAATCCCTGATGGTGTCAGGGCTATCGGTGGTTGGGCTTTAGAGGGTTGTAGCGGTTTGACCAGCATCAAAATCCCTGATGGTGTCACTTCTATCGAGGCTGGCGCTTTTGAGGGCTGTAGCGGTTTGACCAGCATCGAAATCCCTAACAGTGTCACGTCTATCGGTTATTATGCTTTTTGGGAATGTAGTAGTTTGACCAGCATCAAAATACCTAATAGTGTCACGTCTATCGGCGATCACGCTTTTTGGGAATGTAGTAGTTTGACTAGCATCGAAATTCCTAATAGTGTCACTTCTATCGGTATGGGTGCTTTTAGTGGCTGTAGCGGTTTGAATCCAAAGTTATTGGTCTATGATAAAGGCACAAAATGTTATGGCTGGATTGGGGATAGGGGGAAATGCACAAAAGTCGTGATTCCAGAGGGTGTCACGTCTATCGGTGATGAAGCATTTGGGGGCTGTAGCGGTTTGACCAGCATCAAAATTCCTAATAGTGTCACTGCTATCGGTGATGCTGCTTTTGCGAAATGTGAAAGTTTGACTAGCATCAAAATCCCTAATAGTGTCACTTCTATCGGTAATCTGGCATTTTGGAGATGTGAAAGTTTGACAGGCATCAAAATCCCTAACAGTGTCACTGCTATCGGACATTCTACTTTTTGGGAATGTAGCAACCTTGATATAGTTATCGACAATTCGGAAAACAATGTGAAGGTAGGATATGATGCATTCCAAGGTTGCAGATCTGTGACATGGTCAAAAGAATAATCATTTGCAAATAAAAATCACAGAAGGGATGGACGACGGTTCATCCCTTTTTTCGTCGATATTTTTTCCAACCGTGGACGGAATGGGATCAATTCGTAATTCATAATTCATAATGCATAATGCATAATTGTGGGGTAATCCACACATCTGGGGGACTTCCCCTCGTAGAGACGCACGGACGTGCGTGTTATGGTAATTCGTAATTCATAATGCGTAATTGTTTGGGGAATCCACACATCTGGGGAATCCTCCTCTCGTAAACACACGGACGTGCGTGCCATGGTAATTCGACGGATTGTTTATTTGGAATTTTTGCCGTTGTATAATTTATTCATGATTTTGTAACATCGTTATTTTTATTGTCGTATGATTTATTCATAATTTCGCAACAATGTGCCATTTATGGCAGCATTGATATTTGAATTGTAATAGAATTATACAGATATGGCAAAAAACCTACTTGTATCAATCGTGGCACTTGTGTTGTGCGTTACTGTTTTGGCGACGGAGATGGTTGTGAAACAGAAGAATGGAGAGAATTGGAGAATTAATGTAAATGAGGTGGAAGAGATTATTTTTGACGAATCAATTCCCGAAGATTCGGCAATTGTGGATACATCAGTAACGCCACTTAAATTCAAAATTTTATCTGATTCTACGGTTGAAGTGATAAATGACGACTCATATAGAGAAAATGCATTCCCTGAATCCATTACGATACCTGCCATGGTACGAATTGAAGGCAAAATATATAATGTAATATCCATTGGTGATCATGCTTTTAGAGACTGTAACGGCTTGATCAGCATCAAAATCCCTAATAGTGTCTCTTCTATCGGGAAAGGTGCTTTTTCTTACTGCCAAAGTTTGACCAGCATCAACATTCCTGAGGGTGTCACTTCTATCGGGTCTTCAGCTTTTTTTGACTGTATGAGTTTGACCAGCATCGACATCCCTGAGGGTGTCACTTCTATCGGGTCTTCGGCTTTTGGTTATTGTATTGGGTTAACCAGCATCAACATCCCTAAGAGTCTCACTTTTATTGGATATTCTGCTTTTGCGAGCTGTAGGAGTTTGACCAACGTCAACATCCCTGAGAGTGTGACAACCATCGAGGAAGGTGCTTTTAGGGACTGTAACAAGTTAGATCCAAAATTATTAGTATATGATAAGGGAACTAAATGCCATGGCTGGATAGGTGATATAACGAAATGTATTGCCATTGAAATTCCTGAAGGGGTCACATCCATCGATTATCGTGCTTTTTCTAATTGTAGCAATTTGATCAGCATCAGCATTCCTAAAAGTGTCACTTCTATCGAGAATTTTGCTTTTTATAAATGTAGCAGTTTGATTAGCGTCAAAATTCCTGAAAGAGTCACTTCTATCGGGAATTATGCTTTTAGTGGTTGCTCAAATCTTGATGTCACGATTGACAATTCAAAAGATAATATAACACTTGGATATGATGTATTTTATCTTTGCAAATCTGTGACATACCTGAAATAAAGTCGACATTTTCTTAAGGACGACCACAAGGGATCGCCATTATGGGTGGCATTTTCCAACAATTACGAATTAAAATTATCTTCCGTCAACGATGCAAAAAAAAATCATTAAAATTTAGAGATATGAAAAAAATATTTACTTTATCAGTGATGCTCATTTTGTGTACGCTGACTTTTGCGACAGATTTCATGCGTATTAAGTTTAAAAATTATGGCTGTATTGAAAAATATGAAGTGGACATTATCGAAGAAGTCAACTTAGAAGGAAGTACAACTGCGATAGACTTAATGCGAATAAAACTTAAAGATGGCAATATCAAAATACATGAAATGAGCATTATCGAAAAAGTCGAATTTGAAATAGGGGAAGACACTTCTTCCATAGGAGATACAACATCGACAGATAGCTCTGTATTACCTTTAGCATTCAGCATCACATCTGATTCCACTGCGGAAGTGTCTAGTTTCCACACTTGTCATCAACATCAAAATCTAGATTCTATCTCCATCCCAGCGGAAATACAAATTGAGGGCAAAAAATATAATGTCACATCCATTGGCTCTTCGGCTTTTTATAAATGCCCCGGATTGACAAGCATTAACATCCCTGAGGGTGTCACTTCTATCGGGTCTTCGGCTTTTAAGGGCTGTGGCAGTTTGAAAAGTATCAATATCCCTAAGAGTGTCACTTCTATCGAGTCTTCGGCTTTTGGTGGCTGTAGCAATCTGACCAGCATCAGCATCCCTGAGGGTGTCACGTCTATCGGGACTTCAGCTTTTCTTAACTGTAGGAGTCTGACCAGCATCAGCATCCCTGAGGGTGTCACTTCTATAGCGCATTATGCTTTTTGGGGCTGTAGTGGTCTGACCAGCATCAGCATCCCTGAGGGTGTCACTTCTATCGGTGATTTAGCTTTTAGAGAATGTAGCAGTCTGACCAGCATCTACATCCCTGAAGGTGTCACTTCTATCGGGTCCTCGGCTTTTTATAAATGTAGCAGTCTGACCAGCATCTACATCCCTGAGGGTGTCACTTCTATCGGGGCTTCGGCTTTTTATGAATGTGACAGTCTGACCAGCATCAACATCCCTGAGGGTGTCACTTCTATCGGGGCTGAGGCTTTTATGGTTTGTAGCAGTCTGACCAGCATCAGCATCCCTGAGGGTGTCACTTCTATCGGGTCTTCGACTTTTGAGGACTGTGGCAGTTTGAAAAGCATCAGCATTCCGGAAGGATTGACAAACATCGGGGAACATGCTTTTAGATTTTGTCGCAGTTTGAAAAGCATAGATATTCCTGAGAGCGTTACTTCTATCGGTAATTATGCTTTTAGTGGTTGCTCGAATCTTGATGTCACGATTGACAATTCGGAAGATAATGTAGAAGTTGGAAGAAATACTTTCCTCGGTTGCAAATCAGTCACATGGTTAAAAGAAAAAGATTAAATTGATTGCGATTGAATAGATAGATTAAGGGATGGACGGAAGTTCATCCCTTTTTTGTGTCGAAAATAATAAGACGGCTATTAGATCATTCATGATCAGGCGACCACAATATGTCACCCCTATAAGGGGTCGGAATACGAATCGAAATGAGTGTTGGATTTAGAATAGATTTTTTCAACCAAAGCTCCATTTTCAACTCATAAGGAGGCCAAAAAATGCAAAAGGCAATCAAAAAATTGCATATTAGGAGTTTTATGTTTTAATTTGCAAGCATATTCTAAAATTGCAGAATTATTTTTATAACATGAGAATTATCGGAACCGGCAGTGCATTGCCGAAATTCGTTGCTACGAACCAGATGTTGTCCGAAGTGATGGATACAAGCGATGAGTGGATTTCCACTCGCACTGGAATCAAACGCCGTCATCTCTTGGTAAATCAGGAGTTGGAGGAAATCGGCGTCGAGGCGATCGAGAATGCCCTAAAAGATGCTGGCATAACAGCAAAGGATTTAGACTACATCATCTGTTCCAACACAGTGAATGAGTATATCACTCCAGGTTTGGGTTGTGTATTGCAGGGTCACATTGGAGCCACTTGCCCAAGCATTGACATCAATGCCGCTTGTGCAGGTTTTCTATATGGAATGCAAATTGCGGAATCGTTCATTAAGACTGGAGTTGCGAAAAAGATTTTGATTGTGGCTGCGGAAGAGCCATCAAGAATCCCAACTTGGACAGACAGAAGCACAAGCGTCTTGTTTGGAGACGGTGCGGGAGCTGTCATCGTCAGCGCTGATGGCGACGACGTGCTTGCTATGCGTTCGACAACAACATCCGCTCCAATCGTGCTATATAGCAAAAGAGCGATGGAGAAGACTCCATTCGTCGGCGAGATTGAAGGAAATGTTCCGTTGGTGATGAACGGACGTGAAGTGTTCAGAATGGCAGTGTCAAACTCACAGGACGACATAAAGGCTGTGATGGAAGAGGCAAACATCACGTCCAGCCAGGTGAAATACTTCGTGCTTCACCAGGCCAATATAAGAATCATCGAATCGATCCGCCACTTCTTGGATGAGCCAGAAGAGAAATTCCCTACTACAATTGAGAATACAGGAAATATGTCGTCGGCATGTATTCCTATCCTGCTCGACAGGTTGAACAAGGAAGGCAAGTTGTCGAAGGGCGACATTTTGGTGTTCAGTGCGTTTGGTGCGGGATTCCAGACATCTGCATGCGTAGTTCGTTGGAACAAGTAAAAGACAGTTAAGAATTTATTAGAAAATTACATACAACATGATAAAAAGTAAGATTTGCGACCTATTGGGTATCAAATATCCAATTATTCAGGGTGGTATGGCATGGGTTGCCGACGCTAGTTTGGCTGCCGCTGTAAGTAATGCAGGTGGTTTGGGTATCATCACAGGTGCTTGTCCTCCAGACATCGTAAGAGAAGAAATCAGAAAGTGCAAGCAGATGACAGACAAGCCTTTCGGCGTTAACATCATGCTGCAGGCTCCAGAGGTAGAGAAAATCGCGCAGATCGTTGTTGAAGAAGGAGTTAAGATTCTTACTACAGGAGCTGGTTCTCCTGCTCCATTCATGGAGATGTGGAAGGCAGCAGGAATCAAGGTCATTCCAGTTGTAGCAAGTGTAGCGTTGGCACTTCGTATCGAAAGAATGGGAGTAGACGCAATTATCGCTGAAGGTGCGGAGAGTGGCGGACACACAGGTGAAGCCAACACATTGCCACTTGTGCCTCAGATTGTAGACGCTGTCAACGTGCCAGTGATCGCTGCCGGCGGTATCGGCGACGGACGTGGTATGGCAGCCGCATTCATGTTGGGAGCAGAGGCTGTTCAGTGTGGAACATGCTTCTTGGTGGCAGACGAATGTACTGTACACGAGGTATATAAAGAGAAAGTATTGAAGGCTGGAGATAACGACACAATCGTAACAGGTAAGAAACTTGGTCATCCAGTACGTACAGTGCGCACTCCATTCTCTAAGAGCTTCGCAAAGATGGAGAACGATCCAAACGTCACTTCAGAGGAATTGCTTCAGTTTGGCGCAGGCTCACTTCGCAAGGCCGTTAAAGACGGTAACTTGAAGGAAGGAAGCTTCATGGCAGGAGAGATCGCTGGTATGATCAACGAGAAGAAGTCTTGCAAAGAGATCGTTGAAGGAATGGCTAACAAGTGTGAAGAACTACTTAAGGCTGCGAACAGCCGTTTGGCTTAATATAAAAACAGAATTGAAATGAAAAGAGTCGTAATTACAGGTATGGGCGTTATTTCGCCTATCGGTAACAATATAGACGCATATTGGGATAGTCTAATTAAAGGTGTTTGCGGAATCGGACCAATCACACAGTATGAGACTGGAGACCATCCCGTAAAACTAGCTGCTGAGGTGAAAGACTTCAAGGCAGAGGATTTCGGTGTAGACAAGGGTATGGCACGCAAGTCTGACCGTTTCGCACAGTTTGCTCTTGCAGCAGCCAACCAGGCTATCGAAGATTCTGGATTGAAGAGCGGTGAGAACATCGCAGCCGACAGATTCGGAACATACATCGGATCTGGTATCGGAGGTATGCACGTCTTCACAACAGAGTGTGAGAAACTAATCAATGAGGGAATGAACCGTATTTCCCCTCTATTCATCCCAATGCTAATCGCCAACATGGCATCAGGACAGGTAGCAATCGCACACCATCTTGAGGGACCATGTATTCCAGTAGTCACAGCATGCGCAACGTCTACTCACGCAGTAGGTGAGGCATTCCATGCAATCAAGCACGGTTATGCAGACGCAATCGTAGCAGGAGGTAGTGAGGCTGCAATCAACCCACTTGCAATCGGTGGTTTCGCCAACTCAAAAGCACTTTCTAAGGCTACAGATCCTAACGAAGCATCACTTCCATTCGACAAGCGTCGCGCAGGATTCGTGATGGGAGAAGGATGCGGTATCCTTGTCCTAGAGGAGTATGAGCACGCAAAAGCACGTGGAGCAAAGATCTATGCAGAGGTGACAGGTTACGGCAACACATGTGACGCATACCACTACACAGCTCCAAAGCCAGACGGAGTGCCTGCAAGCAAGGCAATCAAGTTGGCTCTAGAGGAGTCTAATTTCGACGCTGCAAAAGATTGTCTATACATCAACGCACACGGTACAGGAACACCACTTAACGATAAGGGTGAGACTGCAGCATTCAAGCTTGCGTTAGGAGAGGATGCAGCACGCAAGGCACACATCTCATCAAGCAAATCAATGATGGGACACTGCTTGGGAGCAGCCGGAGCATTGGAGTTGATCGTTTCCGTTCTTACATTGAAGAACGGCATCATTCCTCCAACAATCAACCTTAAGGAGGCTGATCCAGAGTGTGATCTTAACTACACTCCAAACGTAGCTGTAAAGGCAGACGTCAACATCGCATTCTCAACATCATTGGGATTTGGTGGCCACAACGGTTGCGTGGCATTGAGAAAGATGTAAAATCCGTAGAGACGCTAGATTGTTACGTCTACACATAATAAATTTGAAAGGGATGGACGACGAGGTTCATCCCTTTTTCATTTTAAATTATACCTGTGAAACAAATGATCATCAATCATATTTGTAGTTAAAAATTTTGCAACTTATAGAATATATTTAACTTTGTGATGTTGTCACAACGGCAACAAGAGTTTTTTAAAATAAATTAGTAAAGAGAGATGGCAAAGAAATTATTTGCGTCTGTTATGACAATCGCTATGTGTTTGTCGATGTTGGCGACAGACATGATTGTGAAGCAGAGAAACGGAGAGGAGTGGAAAATCAATGTGGCGGATGTGGAAGAGGTTTTCTTTGAGGAAGACGGTATTCAAGATGATTCTTCTGTGATCGACGCATCAGAAACATTTCTATTATTTAATATTTTATCGGACTCCACAGTGGAAGTGACAAGAGACAAAAGTGGTAATTGGAAACCTTCATATCTGGGACACGATTCCATTACTATACCAGAAAAGGTGAGAATAGATGGAAAACTATATACGGTGACAAGTATTGGGAAAGATGCTTTTTATGAATGTAGTAGTTTGACAAACATAGATATTCCTGAACGAGTGACAAGCATAGGAGATTATGCTTTTGATAGGTGTACTAGCTTGACAAGCATAGATATTCCTGAGCGAGTGACAAGCATAGGAGATTATGCTTTTGCTAGTTGTAGCAGTTTGAAAAGCATAAATATTCCTGAAAGTGTATCGGACATCGGGGATTTTGCTTTTTTTTATAGCAAAAGCTTGGAGTCCAAATTATTGATCTACGATAATGGCACAAAATGCTACGGCTGGATAGGGGATAATGAAAAATGCACGGAAGTGATAATCCCTTCAGGAGTCACAAGCATCAAAAAATATGCTTTTGAAAGCTGTAGTAATTTGACGAGCGTAATTATTCCAGAAGGAGTAAAAAGCATCGGGGAAGCTGTATTTAAGAGCTGCAGCAGTTTGACAAACATTAAAATTCCAGAAAGTGTGAAAAGCATCGGGGAAGAGGCATTTAGGAAGTGCAGCAGTTTGACAAGCATTAAAATCCCAGAGAGTGTGAAAAGCATCGGAATAGACGCTTTTTCTAGTAGCGGTTTGATAAGCATAGATATTCCAGAGGGCGTGACAAGTATCGGAGATGGGGCTTTTTATGAATGTAGCAGTTTAACGAATATAGAAATCCCAAAGAGTATGACAAGCATTGGAGGACATGCTTTTAAGGGATGCAGCAGTTTGACAAACATTAATATTCCTGAGAATGTGACAAATATCGGAATATTTGCATTTGAGGAGTGCAATAGTCTGGAACCAAAATTATTGATCCACGACAATGGTAGAAAATGTTATGGCTGGATAGGAGACATAGAAAAATGCACGGAAGTGATAATACCTTCAGGAGTAACAAGCATCAAGCAAAGTGCCTTTTATAAATGTAGTAGCTTGACAAACATAGTTATTCCGGAAAGTGTGACAAGCATAGGAGATTATGCTTTTCAAGATTGCAGCAGTTTGGCAACCATAAATGTTCCCGAGGGAGTGACGAGTATTGGATCAAGTGCATTTTCAAGCTGCAACGGTTTGGAGCCAAAATTATTGATCTACGATAATGGGACAAAATGCTATGGCTGGATGGGGGATAGAGAAAAATGCACGGAAGTGACAATCCCTTCAGGAGTGACAAGCATCAATGATGGCGCTTTTAGTTATTGTGACAATTTGACAAGGATAGATATCCCTTCGGGAGTGACAAGCATCGGAAAATATGCTTTTCAAGAATGCAACAGTTTGACGAGTGTAGATCTTCCTGCAGGGGTGATAACCATTGGAAATTTTGCTTTTTCACGCTGTGGCAGTTTGACAAACATAAATATCCCAGAGAGTGTGACAAACATCGAAAACTTTGCTTTTGAAAGCTGTAGTAGCTTGACAAGCATAGAAATTCCAAAAAATGTGACAAACATTGGAATTGAGGCTTTTAAATATTGTACAAATCTTGAAGTTGTAATCGATAATTCTAAAGACAACGTAAATGTTGGAAGAGATGCCTTCAACAAATGTAAATCTGTGACATGGTTAAAAGAATAATCGGTGGCAAATATTAATTTTTGAAGGGATGGACAACGGTTCATCCCTTTTTCATTTTAACATTTAATACATTATTATGCTCAAAAACATTTATCCGCATTGACGATTTTGCTGAAAAGTTAGCTAAATTCGCAAGAATAACATTCATGAAAGACGACATTGAAGACGTTGCAAGTGAAGAATATCTACAAAAGACTATTAATCAGCGTTGTAAATGAGTAGTAGGGTGAGCATAGTTACTGGTGCGACAGGAAAAATCGGCAAAGTAGTGGCTGAAGAGATCGCACGACAGGGCAAACATTTGATCATTGCATGCAGAAGTCTGGCTAAATCCAAAGTCCTGCTAGGTGAACTCAAGTCTGCCCACCCACACAGCACTATCGAATCTATAATGCTTGATCTTGCAGACAAACGCTCCATCAACAAGTTCGCAGAAATAATCGAGCAGAAATGCTACATCGTCAACGAGCTTGTTTGCAATGCCGGCGTATTGTGCCAGTATGAGAGTCAGAGCAAGGAAGAGGTGGATATGTCGATGGCAGTCAACTATCTTGGAAATGTCCGTCTGATTGAACGTTTGCAGCGATCATTGGCCCACGATGCAAAAATACTGAACATGGTGTCGTCAATACGCTGGGGCACGATATCCGGAGACCCTTTCCACCCGGAAGAGAAGTTCAACAGATTCCGCAGATACGCAAGTTCCAAACTCGCTCTCTACGCCTACACCCAGCACTTGGCACGCAAGTACGACAATTCAAGCATCTCCGTCTACGCGGTAGATCCAGGCATCGTCAACACGGTGATGATCACGAAAGGCAAATGGTTTGAAGGCATAGCAGACATATTTCTAAGCCCTTTTGTCCGCACTCCAGAAAAAGGAGCTGAAACAGCACTCTACTTGTTGACAAACCGTCCACAGACCACAGGAATGGTATACCATGACTGCAAGATAGAACAATTTCCGGCAGACATGTACACTAAAGAGGAGTGGTCGCAACTGTGGGACAACACACAAAAATATTTGGCAGAAAATATTTGACAAGCTATGTCAGGTCAGTCGTTAACCATACAACAGCAGCAGCAGCTCAAACTGTCACCTCTACAAATTCAGGTGATGAAGCTTCTCACGCAATCCGCGCTTGAGTTCAACGAACGTGTGGAACAGGAGATAGAGGAGAACCCTGCGCTTGAAGTCGACGAAGGCTACGACTACGACCATGATAAAAAATCCGACAAGGATGATTTCGGCGACGACGACAACGAAAATCTCGGAGGCGACGACGACAACGGGCTTGATTACGACGACGGCAACAACGACGACTTCACCTTAGGAGATTACGTGAGCTCAGACGATATTCCGTCTTACCAATATAATGACATGACGGAACAGGAGCGACGCCCAGAGATGAATTATCAGGCAAGCGAAACTGTGCTAGAAGATCTGCGAGCTCAGCTCAACCTACTTCCTCACATTTCTGAAGATATAAAAAACATAGCCCTATACGTCATCGGATGCCTTAATCCCAAAGGTTATCTGGAGCGAGACACAGAAACAATTGTCGATGATTTCATATTCATCGCGTCGAAAGTAGTGACCGAAGAGCAAGTGGAGGAAGCCATTTCCGTGGTACAGTCGCTTGAGCCAGCAGGAGTGGGAGCAAGAAATATCCGCGAATGTCTGATTCTCCAGCTCAAAAGAATAGACAATCCTTCGGATGCCGTACTTTTGGCGACTAAAATATTGGAGGAGTGCTACACAGCGATTGAAGACAAGCGGTTCGACAAAATACAAAAGGCTCTTGGAGTGACAGAAGAGGAGATACAGGACGCTGTGGCTGAACTGAAAAAGCTAAATCCTCAGCCATGCTACACGAGTGACATACTTATGGACAATTCCGTTGTGATTGTCCCGGATTTCAATGTGCACGACGAGGATGGAGAGCTGGTGCTGACACTCAATCAAGCCAACACCCCTACCCTTCAGCTCAACAGCCATTATGCCACTGTGCTTGAGGAATATGCCAACAACAGGAAAAACCAGACCCGTGCGCAAAAAGACGCCGCTCTTTTCATAAAGCAGAAAGTCGACGCTGCAAAATGGTTTATTTCCGCAGTGCAGCAACGCACAGAAACAATGACCAAGGTGATGACCGCCATAATCAAGCGTCAGGAAGTATTCTTTAAAACCGGCGACGACGAGGAGCTCAAGCCAATGATAATGAAGACTATCGCCGATGACACAGGTTTTGACATCAGCACCATCTCACGTGTATGCAACAACAAATATGTGCAAACTGATTTTGGAGTATTCCCTCTGAAACACTTCTTCACTGAATCTGTCGAGACAGACCAAGGAGAGGTGCATAGTATGGCAAAACTGAAGAATTTATTCTTGAAATGCATCGAAGAGGAAGACAAGAGAAAGCCATTGTCCGACCAGCAAATAGTTGACTACATGAAAGAGAAAGGGTTCTCTCTTGCACGACGTACAATCGCCAAATATCGCGATCAATTAGGTATTCCGAAAGCACAATTTAGAAAAGAAATTTAGAAATAATGGAAGCATATATCTCTCCCATTCTAATCAACCTATTTTGGGTTGTCATTATAAGCTTGTCATGGCGTCATAAAATAGCTCGCCATATCGCGCTGATTGGAGGATGGTCACAAATCTGTCTGACCATTGCGGAGACCTATTACCCACAATTTTTGCAAATAGCTGTCTACTCAACACTTATCGGATGGGCACTGATTGTGACTTTATTATATTGGGGAGTCTCTAAAATCATGTCGAAAGACAACATGGTAGTCCAGAACATATTTTACAGTTGTGCCATACTTATTTTCGTATTTCTATTAAACATTATCTACGTGCCCAAATTCTACCAGCTTGGAGTACTAATGACAGCCATAACATACATGACACTATCAATTTTGGCTATGATAAACAAGATGGCGTTCAACAATCAAATATACATAAGCTGTACCACAGTAGGACTTGCTTTTTTGGTCGGAAACACAATGCACTTAATGATTGAATGGACAGCTCTTGTATTTTTCTTCGATAATATCTTGTATGTTGTAGCATTTTTATTACTTTTGTTAGGTGCATTAGGTTTTTTTCTGATGTACTATAAAAAGGTTTCATTCATAAGTTTTGCATCAGCTTATGCATTTGGCTTTACAATGGGCTTTTATGGGTACAGCATCATGACAATGATGAATGGATTAATTTAGTATAGGCATTTAATTATCTTGATAATGATTAGTAGGGGATTTTTAGCAATGCTTCTAACGACATTTGCGTTGGTAATGCAAAATTGTAGCAATAAGAAGGAGGCTCAATCTGAAATGATCTTAAAAATCACAAATTCAGAAGAGTTTACGTCTTTTGTGAATGATTATAATAGCGGAAAGTTTCATATCAATGATTCATTGATATCGCCACTCGTTGTGACTTTGGAAAATGATATCTCAATCATCAACAATCATCTTTCTCCAATCGGTTCTGAAGAGTATCCATTCATTGGCACATTCGAAGGCAACGACCATACAATCACATGTTGCGGAATTGGAAAGACAGAAAACGCCGACAATGTAGGCTTGTTTGGATATGCGAAAAACTCAACAATCAAAAGTGTTACAATTGTCACAGAGAATGTCATTGGGCAGCGCAATGTTGGCATCATTTGCGGATACGCGTATCGCACATGCATCTCCGACTGTAAGGCCAGCGGACATGTAAAAGGAGATTCTTATGTTGGAGGAATAGTAGGATGTGCAAGCTACGGAGGGGTTGCCGACTGCCATTTTGTAGGAAACGTGACAGCATCCGGATATGTGGCAGGAGGAATCGTCGGAATGCTTGAGTTTGGCGGTGTAGTAAGAAGTTACGCCGGCGGACAAGTATCAGGCAAATATGGAGTGCACCCTATTTCAGGAACAGATTCAGAAGACGTGATGGTGTCTGAATGTGTGGACAGGATGACTGTAGTCACAGCAAACAACAACGCTAAAAAGAACAAGAAAGAAATAGCATCAGACAAGTTGACAAGGCTGCTGTTTCAAATGTAAAAATGGCTGTTAAAATGCCGTTTAATAAATAATTTCATAACTGAAATGAGGATTGTCAAGGGCTTCCGTATGATCGGCATTGGCCCTTACCCTATTCTCTTTTGTGGATTCGCAAGAATGACCAGTTATAAATTTATGAGTTTTATCTCACTAAATAATTAATCACATAGCAGACTTGAAAGCAAATTTCGCCTTTTCTGGCAATTCCAAAATCAAGATGTGTCACCGTTATTCACGTTCCTTATTCTGAGAAGGAGGATAGCCGAAATACTCCTTATACTTACGGCTGAAATAGTATTGACTACTGAAGCCCGTCATAAACGCAACCTCCTTAACGGGTGCATTCGTAGTTCGCAACATATCATCTGCTTTTTTTAACCGATAGACGCCTATAAGCTCCACAGGAGTAAAGTCTGTCAGTGGCTTCAACCTACGAATCAGCGTGGACTTACTGGTGCCCAATTCTTTAGCGAGATTCTCAACTGAAAATTCCGGATTTTTGTAGTTTTGCTCTATTATATCCATCACCTGTTGCAAGAATGGGTCTACAGTTGATTCCGTCACTTTATCTTCACTGCTCCTCTTCCGTTTCAACCTTATCCTTAATCCGTATAACGTCATTAACACAACAAGAACGACAATAACTGCAAACCACCTCGTTTGCCACCATACAGAAGATACCGTCACTGCCATACACAGCTGAGATGCATCTTTTTCTTGACCTTCCCGGCACACCGACAATTGCAATTCGTAATTGCCTGGAGAAAGATGGCTCAACATGATTTCACGTTTTCCATCCAAGTCTGTCCACGTGCTGTCGGATCCTTTCAGCCTATAGCGGCATACAATGTCTATTCCAGAAAATGAGACAAGATCAAACGATATGCGAGTCTCTTCATTATCCCCATCCAAAATGATCCTATTTTCCTTGAAAGGCAAGACCGACCAGTCGTCATCTTTCTTTGCCATCACTTTACTCCATGCCAAGTACTCGACCCGTCCAGATGAATCCATATCTTCATAATTCAAGACTATAAAGCCGTTGGAGCATCCGAAAAACATATTACCAGCGGAACTTTCATATATAGCACGTGGTTGGAAAAACAGTTTTCCATATTTTTCTGCGGGCAAAGGAATCCTTCTGAATGTCTGTTTCTTTAGATTCACACGATATATGCCGGCAGTACCGTCGCACCATAAAAAACCCTGTTTGTCAAAACAGACAGAAAAATAGCTGGCGACGGGTAAAAAATCCAACACTTTCTGTTCTCCCGTCTCTCTAGATACAAGTTGGACACCGCAAATTGACGCAACATATAGATTACCATCTTCATCACAAGCACCGTCTATCAAAATACAAGGGTCGGAAGCTTCCTCCTTTCCTTTTAGCGAAGACATACGCATTTTGACACTGTCGCAATGCCAAACATTAAAAGGAGAAACCAACCATTTAGAACCATCAGGAGCCTCCTCTATATCCTCTATCCATTTGTCTGTAAGGTCTGCGTTTATCTTGAATGTGATTTTCTCCCATGTCCCGTCATTACGTCTCACATAGGCGCCATCTCCCTGTGTGGCCACCCATATCTCACCATTACTCATGAAACGGACACATTTGGAACTTTTGACCGTATTTTCCAAGGTATCATACGGAATCGATGCCACTTTCCCATCCGCCGACACCGTGCCGATGCCACCGAACCATGAAGAGACTAATGACGTGTCTTTTTTCCACGGAGAGAAGGAAAGGATACTTCCTCCCAAACTAGAGAAACTCTTCATCGGCTGCACAAATTTGCCTTCTCCCGTCACCAAATATGCACCCGTTCCATCCGCACCTACATATATATTGCCGTCAGGACGTTCCAAAAAACATGAGGCATCCACATTTGGATATCCCATTTCAGAAGAGTGCAGTATTTTTGAATTATTGTCCGCTTGACAACGGAACAATCCATTAACCTGTGTGCCGACCCAAATGCTCTGGTCGGAAGCCTCAAATAGTGCATGGACCTTCTTCAGATCATCATCTCCACCAAACGTTTTTATCTCCACATAATTTCCAAAGTGATCCATTCTCCACAATCCATTTCCCCATGTGCCAAACCATATTCTGTCCTTCTTGTCTTTCAGCATCACAGAGACATTTTTAAATGGGATATCCAACGCCCTACATGCAGGAGCTTCCTTTTCTGACACATCAAAAAGCCAAACCCCTCCCATATTAGTCGACACCAAGACATGGGCGGAATCAAGCTCTATAATTGACGACGCCGGAGCATTATCCTTAGAAAGCGAGTACGAACCAAGTTTTTCCCCTTGAGAAGAAAAGATGTGAAGCCCATCAAAAGTACCTACCCAATAATTTCCAAATCTATCCTGATAAAACGTCTCGACAAACAACTGTTCTGTGATATTTGTCAACAACGAATCTTTAGCAAAACTACCTTTTAACGTATCATAGGGGAAAACTCCACTTGTTGACAGCAACAGATCCCTTCCGTCACGTAACTTACAAAATCCAGATACGGATTTGACATATTTCTCCATCAATTCCGGGAAACGTCTGCAAAGGAAAGAATCGGTTGAGAGATCATAGGTTTGAAGCATACCACTGTCACCTCCTAAAAAGAATTCTCCTGAAGAAATTTTAGTAAGGCAGGCCACATTTTTTCTCATCAATCCCCCACGATCCTTCGTGTAATTTCTGAAATTAAAGCCATCAAACCTACTCACACCATCTTGTGTCGTAATCCAAATAAAGCCATTAGAGTCCTGCCCCACTCCCAGCACGTAATCACAGCACAAGCCATCCTGCGTCCGATAATGATCAAAACAAAGGTGCTCACTTGCACATAAAACACTGCAAGAGAATAGTATTGTAAAAAATATGGACAAATTCAACCGCATAATCTAAAAAAGAACCCAACAAAAATAATTTTTTTCTTTTGATTTCAAAAACTGATGGCCTTCCTGTCGCCTAATATCAACCGCTAATTTTCCTCCTTTTCATCGCAAATAGCAAAACATAAAATAAAAATTTGCAACAAAATTACATCCCTTTGCAACATAAACACATCACTGCTTTTGACGGAGCAACAAATGTATATCTTTTTGCAACAGACAGATAACCACCCGAACCCTTTATTTATCGAAATTTGCGGCATATCAAATCCGTTTGCCATCTGCTTATTTTTTTCATTGTAGAGACGGCAACATTAAATCTAATAGCGTATGAAAAACAAATTTATTCTTTTATTTACTGAGATACTCTTATCTCTACAGTTTACGGTCTCTCTAGCAGCACCCGACCCTAATTTCCACATTTATCTATGTTTCGGGCAGTCGAACATGGAAGGTCAGGGAAGAATAGAGAATCAAGACAGAATTGTCAGCGATCGTTTTAAAATGATGTCCACTCAGTCATGTGGATCACGAGAACTGTATAAATGGTATTCTGCCGTTCCTCCTTTGGCCGGCTGTTACAAGCAATTGGGGCCAGCCGATTATTTTGGAAGAACTATGGTTGACAATTTGTCGCCAGAAATAAAAGTAGGAGTTGTTGTTGTCGCAGTTGGAGGTTGCGACATCAAACTTTTTGATAAGGATAACTATTTAAGTTATTCATATAATGTCGAGGATTACATGAAAGAGATCATTCATGCTTATGGAGGCAATCCATACGGCAGACTCATCGACTGTGCAAAGAAGGCTCAAGAAGCTGGCGTAATAAAAGGAATCCTTTTACATCAAGGAGAGACAAACACTGGCGATTACAGTTGGCCGGGGAAAGTAAAAAAGGTCTATGAAAATATTCTTAATGATCTGAATTTGGATGGAAAAGATGTTCCTCTTTTGGTAGGTGAGGTGGTTCGCACCGAGCAAGGAGGATCATGTGGAAGACACAATGACGTGATTGCAAAAGTGCCTTCCACAATTCCAAACTCATACGTCATATCCGCCGAAGGATTAGGTCATCAAGGAGACAACGTGCATTTTTCAGCTGAAAGCTATCGTAAACTTGGGAAAAGGTATGCTGATCAGATGCTTAAAATATTGAATGATGGGCCTAACGATTTACCTGGCAACGAATGTGAGAAGTATGAAACAGATTTAAAGAAAGAAGCGGAATGTGCCGACTACAATGGAACGATGCTTACTCTTGTCAATCAATCGGGGAAAGGTGTTGTCAACCTTCCCGACGAGGATGATTACATCAATTTCACCTTCAATGTTGAAACGGTGGCAAACTATAAGGTTTACGTGGGATACAACACCATATACGGCTATAAACAGGCTCTATGCAGTGTCAATGGGGTGTCCGGGACAGTGGACTTCGACTACAGTAGTGACACAGAGGGGGAAGACGCAAAAAAAGAAGTGCTTGTAGGCTCTTTTGCATTTAAGAAAGGAGACAACACCGTGGCCATAACCCCTGTCTGGACTTGGGTTCCGATAGACTATGTCCGCATAGAATTGGATAATGACACTTCATCACATAATCATAATGTTTCTGACATTGATGGATTTCACGTCGACGGGAATAAACTTCTAGACGCATGTGATAATGAGTTTATTATGAGAGGTGTCAGCATGGCTTACACATGGTATAAAAGTTCGGCCTACGATCAATTAAAGGCCATACACAACCATGGAGCTAATGCTGTGCGTATCGTGCTGACCGACGGGAAAGCGTATGGAGTTTCCGCTGACGACGCATCTTCCGTAAAAAAGCTTATAGAAACCTGCCGTGAATACAAAATGGCAGCCATTCTCGAAGTGCATGATGAGACAGGAAGCGACAAAATCAGCGACTTGGAGGACGCAGCACGTTATTTCGCCAACCTTGCGTCGATACTGAAAGGGACAGAAGCATACGTGATCATCAATATTGCCAACGAATGGCACAACTCCTCTTCGTCAACCAATTGGAGAGATGGATACAAGAAAGCAATTCCTATCATTCGAAAAGCAGGACTCAGACACTGTATCATGGTCGACGCTGGCGGTTATGGACAGAACGCATCAACCATTCACTCCTACGGCAAAGAGGTGTTAGCGGCAGATGAAGAGAACAACGTGATTTTCTCCATCCATATGTATGGATCCGCAGGCAACAGCAACAGAATAGCCTCAAACATTGATGGTGTGATTAATCAAGGGCTTGCTCTATGCATCGGAGAATTCGGATGGTATCATAGCGACGGAGATGTAGACGAAGCGAAAATCCTATCCTACTGCAAAGAGAAAAATGTAGGATGGCTTGCATGGTCGTGGTATGGCAACGGAAATCCCGTACAATACCTCGATATTGTGAAAGACGCTTCCGAGAATCCGATACTGGCAACTCAATCCTCTTCCGGCAAGTCATGTGAATGGGGGAAATTAATAACAGATGCCTGGAAAAACGAGGCAAAAACAGCTGTATTAGAAAAATGTCAATGGACAGACTACAACAATGTCTCACATTATGACGGCAATACAATAATCTATTATTCACAATCAGAAAAAACGCTGTATGTGAATTCAAATAAAGACGGGATTGTTAGCATCGTCGACATCAACGGCACAACTATAGAATTAATTAACATCACCGCTGATCGGAATATCATCCCGTTAGACAAATTGTCTGCTGGTGTCTACATCGTAATCTTCGACAACATCATATTGAAGATAGCCAGATAACCAATATTTATTTACTTCTAATTTTTACTCCAATGAAAAAATTGTTTTTATATGCATTTATGCTACTGTTCAGCATGACTACAATGGCTGCCAAATACAGTCAAGTCACCCGTATCCAGACAGGCGGAAAATGGAGGGAGGCATTCATCTATGTGCCAGATTGCCTGACAGAAAACCGTCCGTTGGTTATATCCGCACACGGAATGGGTGACAATATCAACAACCATAAAAGTCTGTCGCAATGGGAACTGGTCGCTGACACTGCCAATTTTGCCGTTGTCTATCCACAAGGTGATGGCTCACAATGGGACATCAATGGAATGACCGACATAAATTTCATGTTGGATATTATAAAAAAAATGTCAGAAGAGTATAAGATCGACGAAAATCGCGTTTATATGACAGGTTTCTCGATGGGAGGAATGCTGACCTACCATATCATCAATAACGTGGCGGACAAGTTTGCAGCTTTCGGACCGATTTCCGGTTATAACCTTTGGGGAGCCAACTTCAAATGTTCACGTCCTGTGCCAATTTGCCACATACACGGAAAGGAAGACTCTTTTGTGGATTATAACGGAGTCCCTGCCATTATGAAAGGATTCGCCAACAAAGATAACTGTGATCCGACCCCTGAAGTGACTCAAGTGTCGGATATTTGCACCAAAACCCACTATAAGGGGGGAGATTGTGGAACAGAAGTTATCCTATATTCCGTAAAATACCGTTGGCACGAATTGAAAAATGACGATTTTCACACAACAAAGGCTTTATGGGATTTCTTCCGCAAATACACCAACAAATGTGGAAGCAAACCGGAAATAGACACCACTGTTTGCGAAAAGTCGGCACAAAAGAATATATTCGAAGTGGAATGTTCATCAGACTACGTTGCCACATTAGAAACACCATCAGACATGTCGGGAACAGGCGTGCTGAACCTTAAAGAAGAGACAGACTATGTCAATATCAATATACCTTTATCTGAGAAAGGATTATATAAAGTATATGTAGGCTACAACTCTGTCTATGGATTCAAGCAGGTCGACTGTGCTGTCAACGGAGTAAGCGGAACCGCCAATCTAGGATTATCATCAGACGATGAAAGTGTGGACAAAAGAAGTGAGACTCTTGTAGGTTCGTTTGAATTCGCCGCAGGTAATAACACCGTAAAAATCACCCCTATCTGGACATGGGCGGTCGTCGACTATGTTCGCATTGAGAAAGAGAATAAAAGTCAAGAATATGAGTTCAAAATCTCCGATGTGGATGGTTTTAAAGTAAACGGCAATAAATTGCTTGACCATTGTGATCAAGAATTTGTGATGAGAGGAGTCAATCTTGCCTATACATGGTACAAAAGTTCGGCCTACGATCAATTAAAAGCGATTAAGGATCACAATGCAAACGCAGTACGCATAGTTCTGACCAACGGGACAGCTTATGGAACGCCAGCAGACGATGCGTCGTCCGTCAAGAAACTTATAGAAGCCTGCAAGGAATTTGGCATGGTAGCAATCCTTGAGGTACACGATGTGACCGGAAGCGACAAAATCAGCGATCTGGAAAGTGCCGCAAAATATTTTGCAGACCTTGCAAGCACACTGAAGGGAACAGAAGCCTACGTGATAATAAATATCGCTAATGAATGGCACAATTCGTCCTCTGCAGCAAACTGGAAAGATGGATATGTAAAAGCCATTCCTATCATCCGTAGGGCTGGTCTGCGACACTGCATCATGGTCGACGCAGGAGGATACGGACAAAGTGCAGCCACGATACACACTTATGGCAAGGAAGTTCTGGCGGCAGATCCGGAAAACAACGTCATATTCTCCATACACATGTACGGGACAGCAGGAAATAAAAGCCGAGTGAAAAGCAATATCGACGGTGTGATCAACCAAGGATTAGCACTTTGCATCGGAGAGTTCGGCTGGTATCACAGTGATGGAGACGTGGATGAAGACCAAATTCTCTCCTACTGTCAAGAGAAGAATGTAGGATGGCTGGCATGGTCATGGTATGGCAACGGAAATCCTGTGCAATATCTCGACCTAGTAGATGATGCATCCGCAGCACCAGGTTTATCAGTGCAGACGGCAAGTGGAAAATCTTGTGAATGGGGCAAGAAAATAGTAGATGCCTGGGAGAAAGAGTCAAAGAAAGCCACATTCGGAGAGTGTCCGGCATCAGAATTCAATGACATCACTTCATACGACGACAAAACAATCATTTACTATATACAATCAGAAAACAAGCTGCATGTGAAAACAAAAAAAGACGGTATCTTACAAATTATCAGTTTGAATGGAATCGTCGTCGACAGGATCAAAATCTCAAAGGTTGAGAATGAGATCATGTTAGACAAACTTCCGAAAGGCATATTCATCGCATATTTCGAAGGACTAGCGATAAAGATAGTGCGATAAATAAATTCAAAATAAAACCTGCCCCCTCCGAACACTGCGGAAGAGGGCAGGTTGTTATTCAGACTTAATGTAAAGAATCCATTATTGTTTACTTACACACATCAACAACAAATTCTTGTAATCTTAAAATCAAAAACATCTCCATAAATATCATTAGATACTTGTGTCACCTCTTGCTATTTCCTCCATCTTTAGAACACTGTTTACTTGGTGGACGGCTGTTATATTATCTAATTTCTTTAGCAAATTTCTAAATGGATAAATCAATTTGATAAGTATACTAATATCTTTTCTATACACAATATGCAACTTACAAAATGCCTGTCTAAATTTCCAATTATGTATTTTATAATCCTGTACGTTTGTTTTATGATTCAAGCTTCTACTTCCAGAACAGATATATTTTTGTCCTAGTTCATTTAGATAATGATTCAAGATAGTATAGTGAATAGCATCACTTGGTCTGGAAGAAAGCAGATCAGGATGATATTTAGCACTAATTGTTTCTGTCCAATCACCATTATTAGAACAAGACATCCAGCCGGCCATTTTGCCTGTTTTTTTATCATAAGCCCCCCAATACTCCAAGCCATCCTTTTTTACTCCTTCTCGCATTCCCTCTTTGGATGTTTTGTTGTCGACATTTTGATAATTATCGACTGCAGCATCATATACATCATAAATGTCATCAAACTCAGCCACGGCATCTATCCGTCTCACCTCGCAGCGTTCTAACGCTCTTTCTACATTTTTTTTGTATTTTTTACTTAAATCCTCCATTTTAAATGGAGCATCTTTTATAATAAACCAAAATCCAGTATCATTTCCACAATCGAAATCTGTTGTATATCGAGCAAGTAATGGTTTGTTTCCCCTTGAAGATTTAAGATTCCAAATGCTACCATCTAAAAGAGGCTTAAGATTCGGCTCTTCATGAGGAGCAGTAGTCGTAATTACTGCATGATTATAGTAGATCCACCCTAAAATATTATTTTCCATGCACGTCTGATATTTGATAATTGCTAAATAGCCTATTTAATAAAAGGCTCCTCACAATCTTGTCTTAATTAATATTTATCATATATGTTTGTTAAAACACTTATACAAGAACTAAATCTGTTATTGTCTAATTGAAGTATTCCAGAATCTAATAGTGGATTTATGACCAAACTCTGTTGAAATATACAGGGACAGCCATCAAATCTCAAAAAATTTTAGTGAGATACATTGTTAAGGACTTACATCTTATAATCTTACACTTTTTTACAATTCAAAACAACAGAAATGTTCTTGAATTTAGATTCAGCGACAAAGTTGCCTAGAAGAGAAACTGTTTTTGCATTCGAAGTTTCTGTGTTCAATACAAAGATTGATTGGTCCATAAGTTTTCCTATCAATACTGTAGCAGATTCATCTGTTGATGTCGGACAATTGACAACTACTACATCAAAGCCTGCTTTCAAGAAGGCGAATAATGTCTGCAGCTTTCTTTCGTTTAACAAATCAGAAGGGTTTGATGGAACCTTTCCAGTCGGCATGACGAATAAATTTTCATTACATTTACTCTGATAAATGAAATTCTGCCAAGAGGAGTCTTTTTCTGAAAGGTAATCATAAACACCCGACTCGTCCTTATCAATAAGACTGCAAAATATCTTATCGTTTTCATCAAAGTTTATTAGAGCGACTCTTTTCTGCTTCAACGCAAATACCTTAGCTAAATTAGCCGATACATAACCCTTACCACTGTTTGAGTGCAGATCAGTAAGCATTACAGACTTCATACCATCCTCGAAGTTTGATTCCAGATTGGTTCTTAAATTTCTAAAAGCCTTATTTTCATCGTTTTGTTTATCTGAAGAAGTCACGATTACATCTTCTTTATATGGCAATTCACCCAAAAGTTGAACAGGGAAATCAGGCAAATCATCTAACCTGTCAATCTTACCTTTGATGGATTCCCAAATGAAAACTAATCCAGCAGGAATTAAAAGACCCAGCATTAGAGCTACAATAAGAATATTCTTCTTGATAGGACTAGTCGCTTCAAGTTTGCCATTTGGCTGTGTGATAATCTGGTTATTGTAGGCACTATAAGCCTGGCTTAACTCGTTTTCCTCACGTTTTTGTAGCAAAAACAAATACAAAGTTTCCTTTACTTTTTGCTGACGCTCCACTCCAAGCAAATATTTAGTTTGCGTCGGGCTACTTGCAATTTTTGCCTTACTTTTTGCCTCAGTTTTTCTCAAATTAAGAATTTGGCTATCTATTGCGTCAATTTGGCTATCAATATTGACAAGAATGGATTTTTCCAAATCAGCCAAATTTTTATCGTAACTTACAACCATTGGGTTCTTAACACTACTATTGGACACTAGTTCATTACGTTTCAATAGTAGAGAGTTATATTCCTCAATACTTTTTTCAATTACAGAGTTTGTAATGTTTGTCACTGCTGGCAAAAACTGCTTTTCACGGTTGTTGGCGATAAAATCTCTAATGTATTCGAGCATTGCCAACTGAGCATCAAGTTCAGATACCTTATCCTGTGCCTGACTTGCCTTATCCAAATGAAGTCTTGCCACTTCATCTACATCCGGTGTAAGGTTTCTACTCTTGTACGTACTGATATTTTCATCCACATTACCAAGTTCACGTTCAATCAAAGACAAACGATCATTGATAAATTGACTTGTGCTAAGGGCTATTTTATTTTTTCCTTCAAGAAGATTTTCATTATAAGCCTCAATCAAAGCGATCAAAACATCCTCCGCTCTTTTAGCATCAGCATCACTAAAGCTCAAATTAAGAATACTTGATTTCTTATCAATAAGACTAACCTGTAGTTTCTGCTTAAAAAATTCTACACCTTTAACCAACCCGAACCTAGACACACAAATGTTTTCTGGGAAACTATTTTCAGAACGATCCTTGCCATAATTCTTATATTCGCTGTTATATGTCACAAGGATACGAAGTTTTTTATACAAAACCATTGAGGTCTCTAATTTACCACTCCAAACACCCTCTACGTCTTTATTGTCGTATTTTAGATTTGTAATTGTAAACTTTGGCTTATTGGAATCTACATGTTCTGTATTATCACTTGTTTGTGTAGAATCATTAGTCTCTATATTCTTACTCATATCCTTCTTTGCGTAAGCAATCATAGAAGTAGAATCCAAATTGATATCAAATTCACAAACATCATTTTCATCCAAGCCTAAAATCTCAATATTAATTGGATTTTCTACACCATAAATAACCCTTTTTCTAAAAGACGAAATTCTTTTGTACTCAATATCAAGATGGAGCTTTTTCACCACATTCCCAATCAAAGTTGGACTTTGAATTCTAGAAAGCTCGTTGTTTACGTTGGTATTACCAGAAAACGTACCAAAATCTTCCGTCAAATCAGATACCGACACCTTGTTGTTCTTCGATTCTTCCTTAATCAACAACTGAGTCTCTCGCGTATATTGCGGTTGTGCTGTATACAAATAATAGATTGCAAATAATAAGCTTAAGAATAAAGAAACAACAAATATTGGCCATTTCCTTAAGCAATGCGACAGAAATTTTTTCAGTTTGTCACTTTTATTATTTTTTTTTGACGAGATTGCCATCTTTTATATGTTTGTTTTATTTACCCTATTAAATTAACTATTCAATCACTATTCTCCAGCATTTTGCTTCTATTTTCACTAAGTATATTCCTGGAGCAGGCATAGTCATATTAAACAAATCTGAATCTGCCTTTTTGTTTTCGACCAAATTACCCAAAATTGAATATACTCGTATATCACTATTTTTAGCATTCTGGACAATGATATTTTTTCCTTTCGAAAATACTTGTTTAACATTTTGAACAAATATAGGGTTCACTACATTTGTACCTGAACAAACAATACTTCCATTCGCCGACCGTGGGGTAGAGGTGACAATCTCTTTACCATCATCATCTGTACATTTCGCAAATAGTCTCATAGAAGATGAACCATCCGAATCTCTACCATACGACTCGTCTGGATTATGTGGAGTAGTGATTATACTACTTAATTCAACTTCTCTGTCAAGATAATGACTGCGAAGGATGATTGTTTCAGGAACCGACGCACTTAACTTAAAATTCAAGTGTATTGGACCAAGATCAGGATTTTTGTCTGCCCATAAAAGTCGATAACCATAAGCAGGAACAATAACTGTGTCATTAGAAGGAATTGTACATTTTACTGCTTTTGTCACATTCTCAACTATCATTCCTGCAATATCTACATCTTGTCCACTACCATTGTAAAGTTCAATCCAATCAGAAGAGTTTCCATTTTCATCAAATATAGATTGATTTGACGAACATATCTCATTCAAATATAAGTTTTCTGGAAGTTTACAATCAGGATCATGCTCAAAATATATGCTTATTTTGAGTTCATCCGATTCTGCAACCGTCGTCAAGTACGTTTCAATATATTTGCTTCCGTTGCTATTTTTAACTGCCTCATTATTAATCTCCCATCTCGATATTTTGTATCCATAAGGCATTATAGGTTCTACCTTTACACGCTCATTGGAATAGCGCGACGTGTTATATTTGGCTCCGTTAAATTCTCTTTTATTAAGTAGAAAACTGAAATTTGGGTTCTCTCCCTCTGGAAATACCGCTCTTATTTTTACACTAACAAAGTCATCCCCTAAACCGAACTCTTTCTTCAGTTGATCGATAACATATTTTTTTCTTTCCTTTGCAAATGATCGCATAGCTTCGATTTCACTGTGATATGTATCAAAATTACCCGGACAACTTAATAAGTCGCTATGCTTGATGGTCGCACACATTTCAAAATCTGTCATTTCCCATAGAGAGTCTATTTTAGTGTCTATCCTTTCATCTGTAAACTGATTTTCAATTCTATCCAAATATTGATCAAGGAATCTCCAGCGGAAATCTTCATTCTTCATACATGACTGCATTAAGATTAAAGGTGTATTCGACGGAGTTTTAATTGGTTTCGTGGTGAAATCAAGCATACAAGTATCCAAAGCCGATGATCTTGGAGACAGTCCAAAATCGGTATCGTATAATATCCAACGGAATCTTCCGCCATCATGCTTTCTCCATATTTTTATGTTGTTGGTAACCCAATCTGTATTACCTATATATTGCTGCAAAACTTGATAATCTATATATTCGTCAATATCCATATGGGTATTGAGTTTGTCATAAAAATCAGGATCTGAATAGCTTTTACTAACATAATCTATCATGTTGTCATATGCATCTCGCGTTCCCTTTTCGCATACGTAAGATCCGCTACAACAAAGCATGTCTATTTCATCTTCATCAAGTCCATAATTATGGTAGACATAATCCTCATCTGTTCTTTCTGTAAGAATCATCATTCCATAGAACTCCCCATTAAGATAGAAAGACACTGGTTGCGCCTCTTGTTTGTCAATATTCATGCCATTGGCAAGGCCTTGCATAAACATATCTCTCCAACGTGGTTGCACATACGCATAGCCATTTCCTCCATTGCGTAAAGCGAGACTTTTATACTTTTTATAGGAACGGTTTTTGAAAAAAGCATTATAGTCCATCCTGTTTTTCCCAGAACGTTTGTTTGCTTTGATCTTCAGGCTTTTTCCAACATGTATTCTTGTACAACCTCCATATACACCTATCTCCACCTCTTGGTTATCGACCACCTTTCCGTTCAATATATATTCAAAATTTGCCGAACGAGACCAATCTTGGTTGTAGTTTGCAACAGGAGTGCATGAAACTTTAACTCCGTTTTTTCCTTCTACATAGATTCCTAACATATCATCATAGATATCCTTGTTGTTGGCAGCAATAGAAACAACCGGAAGTCTTTCTTCAGTGTTTTTGCAAGCATTGTGATATTTGTCTGGGAAAATATAGCTTCCTGTCAAAATCTCGCTGAAAAGCATTCCGTCTTTATATGCTCTGGCTCGCAAAACTGTCGTCTTGTCTATTCCAATAGCACCATTATAAACTTCTCCTTCTTCCATAGTTGGAGTGTCTCCATTCAAAGTATAATAAATCTTTGCACCATCTGTCTCACATTGTAGCTCGACATTCAATGCATTTTCATACAACCCTGGATTGCCTGATTTGAATGAAGGAGACGCAACACGATTTGATATTGCGGTGATTAATTTATCGTTCTCTTTTCCAGGAGTCGGTATCATAAAACCTTCCTGACAATATGAAATGTGAGGATACTGGTTTGGATAAGTCAACTCAATTTTTTTTCCGTCTTTCTCAAAACATATTGAGCCCTCGTCAGTAGATAATTTTTTTCCTACTCTTCCAACATAATTATATTGCATTTTTGATGCAGATTGACTGCTTGTTTCAGTCTTTCCGAAAAACAAAAGAGAATATCCGTACGGCAAGACATGCGTAGAATCTAATTTGACACTCCAATTTTCACTGCCTTCCTTAACGTTTGTTACAGTCCAACCCTTAAGATCAATGCTACTACCATCATTATAGAATTCGATATAGCCATCATAATTATATTTGTCACTAACAATAGTAGACACATTGTTAGTCATGATCTCCGTGATGCGGACTTCAGCATCTGCACCTGAAAACCATGACAAACATAGCAATATCTTTAATAAATTCTTTCTACTCATCATACATTCGCATTTTAAAATACAAAATTAAAACTTTTTCACAAATGTTTCACAAGTCATGTATGATAATTTCAAACACATTAACTGCTTTATAATAACATTCTCGTAAACAGCATAATATTCTATAGTTTAAGCAAGGATAATATCTGTTTTCCAACAGTTTCCGCAGAATATTCCTTTGCCTTTTTCAGACAATTTTTCTTCATATTGATCAACATTGATGGATTCTTCTGAATTTTACGTAGCGTCGCAAGCAATTCCTCGTAATCGCACTGTGTATAACCGACTCCTGTTTTACCTTCTTCAACAAAATCAGAAAAGCTATTCCATTTCGCAGATATAACAGGCAGACCCGCAGAATATGCGTCAATCAATGTGCCGGGCAGACCCTCCGTAGGATATTTTGTAGGAAACATAAGTGCATCATACTCACGCAGGACTTCTGTACTCTTACTCGCATCTACACATCCACAATATCGTATATTTTCTGGAAAATGTTTCTGCAGTTCTGAAAAGTGTTCCGTATAAGAAGAATCTATCTGGCCATATATATCCAAAGAGAAAAAGCTTGAATCCGTGTTTGTTGTTTCTGTCACAGATTTTACAGCGTCGTCTATACCTTTCATTTCTGTTATTCGTGAAAAAACACATAGACGAATCGGCAAAGAGATTTCCATATTCAACTCTTCTTCCTTTAGAATATAAAGATTTTTAAAATTTGGTACAACTGTGAGATTATTAAACCCCTTTTCTTCCAAAGCTTTTTTCATCACTGTCGTCTCTACCCAAATTTGATCAAATCTTTTTAGTATTGCTTTCAAATAAGAATATTTCTCAATATAACCAGAAAGCCATCCTCCAATCACATCATAAACAAGTTTTGTGTCCTTTCCTCGGAATAGAATGCAGAGTAATGGAAATAGCAATAACGAGCCATGAGCCGGAAGTATTATTACATTATCACTATTTCTACAAAGCTTAAAAAAATTCCAAAAAAAAGAGACTGGAGACCTTCGCATACCCTGCATGTCTAATCCTCCGATTTCATCACCGGAAAGATGATCATAAAGCACAGAAATCAACTGTTTTGTCTTGACTGTTTGACCATCATAAAGAGGTTTTTGCTTAGCTAAATATCCTATTATCGAAACCTTATATCTCATTACATTTTTGTTTTGTTATACAACTCCATATATTTACTTGCACATTCACGCATTGTAAATGGTTCGTAAGCTTTCAGTACCGATTTCTTCATTAATTGGCTATCATTCTCGCTTAACATTAAAAACTTCTTCATCGCTTCATAAAACGAATCCTCCGAAATATCGTCTGCCAAAAAACCATTCTCACCATTTTTTACAACATTTACAATTCCTCCGACCGGTGTACATACAGGAATTGCACCAACCCCCATTGCCTCAATCAATGAAATAGGCATGCCCTCATAAGTGGAACATAAACAAAATGCATCTGCAGCCATTAAATACTCTAATGGATTTTTCTTTTCCCCAAGTATATGACAAACACGGCAATTAGCAATTCTAACACCGTTTAAAATCTTTTCATCTGTCCTTCCTATTAATAAAACAATAAAATCAAAACCTTCATCATACAATCTCTTTGCCACTCTTGCCATAAGATCTTGTCTTTTTACTTCGGTATAACGAGCCAAATGAACAAGAACCTTTGTCGCTGGAGTCTTTTTAAACTCATTTATTTCCTGTTTTACACTATCACTGATTTGTAACGATTCGGGGATATCTCGTCCATTAAAAATCATTGGAGCAGTTTGTCCATAATATTTTTCAAAAGAAGCAAGACTTTCCAGTGAAATAGTTATAGGAGTGACCTTACCTGTCTTAAAAAAAAGTTTTCTTAATATACCGCCAACTGTACCTCCAGCCTCTACTTCTGCAGTATTATGAACTGTATGAAAAAATTTCGCTTTTATTGTGAGTACCGATAAAGGCATATACAATATTGCTCTTAAATGGGTGTTCACTATGTCTGGAGCGATTTCTTGTATTACTTTTCGCAATCTAAACGCAAGTGTGAAGTCAAGACCGATTTTTTTATTCAAACTTATTAACTTTACCTTGTCAGACAACTCGTCTTTATAAAACCCAAAATGCTCATTCAAAGGGAAAAAAACAATAAGGGAAACATCATGTCCTTGCAAAGCAAGAGCATTACATAAGTCTATTGTGAAACGTTCTCCTCCCCCCGAGGCTAACTGCGGAATTACATTTATTATTTTCATTTGTCCATAATTATTAAATCTTTTACTTTCTCGTTGCAGTAGAATTTCTATATTATGATTTGGTTTTCATACGTCAATCTATAAATCGGCAAAGAGAATCGTCAAATACGATACATCTATAAATGATACAAAAATAAGATATAGCCGTATATTTTATATCCATACTTGCATTTAATCCACTTTTTTAATAAAAAAGAATCACTTTAAATATGCTGAAATCTATTGCTGGGACATAAGTTTATAGTTTTTCCGCAATATATTTAAGAAACTTTTCTGGCGTAATCTGATCCTTGAATGGATTTGGCTTACATTCAAAATTTCTGATTTTCTCAACATCGATATTTCCATTTTCTGAAATCACTGAAATATAGTCAGGATTGTAAAATTTAGACTCAACAATTGATAGGTTGTTAGTTAGCAACATCCTACCATATGTGATAGCTTCCCATGTCCGTAAGGTTTCTCCTTTTGCTCCCTTTTGCATGATTTCCAATACACATTTTGAATGCTGTACAAATTGGACACACTTTTCGTACGACAACCATACGTCATCTGAATAATGAATTCCACGACGTTCTTGTTTATAAGGAGGTTTAGCATCCATTACGTAAAAATAACAAGTCAACCCTGCTTTTTCTAAAATATCATAAGTTTCTAGAATGGTTTTCATTCGATTCTTGGCTCCTCCTACAAAAAATACATCCGTCATCGGTGTGTCATTCGGTTTGTTTATTTTAGTCTCTGAGTAGACGGTTGGATGATATAACATATTGTATTTATCTGCATCATCCTTATCATAAGTCACCAAAATGTCAAACATATGTCTAATTGAATCTGGTTTTGCATTTTCCGGATATGTCACAACAATGTCGATGTAATTTCCGACCAACCTGCATCCTTTATATTTTTTTCTTAGCCACATTGCATAACCTCTCATAAAATCATACTGCATCCATTTGGCATCGAATATAAATACAATGGGTTTGCTTGCGTCACCAAAATCATTCTTAAAATAAGAGTTGTACCATAACGACTTGAACGGCAGACTAAAATATTTGTTAGTCGTCTTGGAATGTTGAAGCCTAAATAGTATCCTCAAAAACCTGTTCCTAGGATAGAATCCTAATATCGTCTTGACATTCTTACGTTTGGCAACTTCTGCGTATATAATTTTATTGAACTCAAAAAAAGCTTCTAAAAAGAAGACAAAATTATATTTATCCATAATCTCAAAAAACTTTTTACAAATAGTAATATGCATTCTCCCCAATACAAAAAATTTATAAAAGGCTGCATTGAGTTGTCGACATATAACCTTACAAAAATGCACACTCTCTACGATAAATATTAAAATCTTTATTCCTTAGACTTTTATTTAGATTCAAGTATCTAGAGTCTGACAAAGATGATTCTGAAAAATATTTGTTGTACAAATCACATGTCAATATGAAAATTGCCGACTCATATTCTAACCCTAATGCAAAAGTACGTTGCCAATTTATCGAAATCTGATTAAGCATCATCTCTACAGGATAATAGAAGTCGATGCCTTTATCTTTCAACTTTTGTTGATCGTCAAGCATTGCTCTTGTGACATAAAAAGTGTCTATAGATTTTGGATTCCCGTAAATAGAATTAGTTATGCTGCCTGGGTTTGTTGTTGTGTAATAATAAACAATACTCGGTATTGTCACCAGTCGTTTTGCTATTGGAACAAGCAACATGGCTCCATTTGTGTCTTCAAACCAATATTTTTCAGGGAAGCATATATTCTTAAAAATCTCAGACTTGTACACTTTTCCCCACGGAAACCCCTTCATTTCAGGAGGCGTTGCATTCGAGTTTAATTTGCAAATACAACTAGAAGTTTTCTTTCCTTCCATAGTTACGTTCTCATACGAACCTTGCACAATATCTGCGTTATACCTAATAGCGGCATCCAGCATCGCTTCTATTGAGCCTTGAGGCAGTTGATCGTCAGAATCTATAAATGTAATATATTTTGCAAAGATTTCTTCCAATGCAGTGTTTCGTGCACCTGAAAGACCCTTATTTTCCTGCGTATAAACGATCACTCTGTCATCCGACTCATATTCACGTAGTATTTCCCCACTTCTGTCTGGAGAACCATCGTTCACAACAGCTATTTTAAAACTATATTGAGTTTTCTGATTTAATACAGAATCTATACATTTTCTTAGAAATCTTTCCGTTTTATACACTGGAATTATAATCTGAAGATCAACGTCTTGAGAGACTATTTTGTTATTCCGTATTGCAGAACTTTTTGCATCACAATATTTTTCAGCAAGTATTTTTTCTGATTTCTCTATCGACATGGGAATAAAAGACTCTCCTTTTGAAAATAGTTCGAACAATAGGTTTTGAATCCAACTACCACAATGTAACAGCAATAATCCTTTATTTATTCTTCTTAACCTTAAAAATGTGCTTTTTTTCATTTCAGTAACAAAATCAACTTTTTAATATAGAAAATAAAGAAAGGGTATCAATTCTCAAAACTTGATACCCTTCATTATAATCTGAGTCAAATGACTATTTGTCGAGTCTTCCAAACACACTCTGAAGTACATCAGAAACACGAGCACTAGCATTGTGGCGGATATCATATTCCTTTTCTGAAACCTTGGTGAACAAACCATTCAATGCTTCTCCTGTAATGTAACCAGACAAATCTGGGTTTACCTGGTTGATAGTTCTTAATTTTTCAAAAATCTCATCAGGCACAACACCTAGTTTACGTACCATCTCGAGAGCCATCTTTGCTGTGTTGTTGTCAAGCAACTCCACAAGTTTATTGTTGTATGTGGCATATGTATTCCAAGCTGCAGTTGGTGTTACATTTGCCACCTTTATCGTATTAAGAGAATCTGTGATAGATGGGACAAAAGCATCTGTCAACTGATTGAAAGTGTTTTTATGAAGATATTGTGTGGCTGCATTGTCAGCGCCAAACAACAACTGTTCCGCATCAGCAAACGAAATATTTGTGATTGCATTTGTAAAAATATCGATAGATTTTGGAGCCGCGTTTTCTGCCGCACGGTTGAACAATTTAATGATTGTGTCAGAATCAGGAATTGACAACCCTGATGCATTTAGCATTGAATTGAACGTTGGATTGCTGGAAACTTGCTGCACGGCGTTAAAAGTCGTGATTGCCTCTTTAGGCAAACCAATACGAACAGCAGCGTCGGCTAAATAACCGTCTTCAGCACCAAGATTTTTTGCTGCTGTCTCAATTCCTACTTTAAGTGCAGCCTTTAAACCAGAACCTACATCAAATCCTCCACTTCCATTAGCACCACCAGCCATCGATTTGATTATCTCTTCAGCCTTACCGCTTTTAACAGCGTCTACAGCAACTTTGCCTACTGTAGACAAGATATCACCAAATAATCCCATAATGCTCTAAATTAATGTTTAAATTTTCAAAAATCAAAAATAATGTATTTTTGCAAAACTTCATCTTTATGCATGAAATATTAAACCATTATCATATTCGTTTAAGTAAAATCTCAAAAAAATGTATTCTATTTCCACGGTTCCACATGTATACTGATAATTGTCTGATGTCCGAACCTTTCTTTCAAGGCTTTCTCTATTTGGTCTACCCTTTCATGAGATTCATACAGAGAAATATTTCCATCCATTCTCACATGCATTGTTATAGCATAGTTTACTCCAACCTGACGAGTACGCAGATTATGCATTTCCGTCACCCCTGGATAAGAATTAACAATTTCTTCGATCTCTTTTTCTACTTCAATTGGCAAACTGCTCTCAAGCAACTGGTTCACACTGCTTCTTATAAGCTGTATAGCCACCTTAAAAATAAAGAAACTCACTATTACAGCAGCTAAAGAATCAAGAATAGCCCATTGTGAACCAAGAATACACGCTGCTCCAATACCAATCGCCGTCCCTACAGATGAAAGCGCATCACTACGATGATGCCATGCATTTGCAACTAATGCCTCGCTATTAAGATTCTTGCTTTTCTTAATGGTATACTGATAGATTCCCTCTTTCATAAGAATACTGGCTATAGCAGCTCCAAATGCAAACCATCCTGGGGAGACAAGATTCTCGTCATTAATCAAAAAACCATATATTTTTACTAATCCGCTCCACAAGATACCGCCACCGACAAGGATCAACAGCAAACCAATAATTGTAGTGGCAAGCGTTTCGTATTTGCCATGTCCAAACGCATGGTCCTTATCAGAGGGTTTACTACTTATCTTAAGCATCACAATAACAACAAAATCTGTAAGGAAATCACTAAGAGAATGGACACCATCCGCAATCATTGCCGCAGAATTTCCCAAAATTCCCGCTGCAAACTTCAACACAATAAGAATTGCATTTATCACCGTTCCTATCAGAGTCACTCTGACAATCTCACTTTGTCGATATTCTATCTCATTTTCCGCCATTTCATCGTCTATTTTGCCTTTGTCTATTAGAAGATGAAGATTCTTTATGTCTAGTTCGACGTCTACTGTCTTTTTCTATCGAATCGTCTCTTTTTTTATCCTTATCTTCTATAGATTCATTTTCAGTCTTATTACTCTCTTCTAATTCTTTATCTTTATTTATTCCCTCCTCATAATCTTCTAATTCATCTTCAAGATCTTTCTTTTTCTTTTTCTTTGTCTTAACAGGTTGCTGTCGATGCAACTTTTGATCCTTCACTTTTTCTATACCTTGTTCAGCACGAATTCTATCAAAATCCTTCAATTGATCGTTCTTTTCTTTCTTCACCCCCTCATTTCGCTTGACCGCATCAAGATATTCCTCCAACTTACGTTTCTCTAATTCTTCATCATACCTATTATAATCTGCATCTGCTGTAAAAGATGTCCTGTAACGATATGACTCTACACTGAAATACTTAAATCCAGTGATAAACATAATTCCAATAACACACAAAATATATAGTTGCTTATGCAAACGACATTTCAAATCAGCATAATATTGAACAAATAACATTATAAGTCCAATACAAAATAACGATGATGCCCTATCCTGTAATACTCTTATCTCACAAAGCGAAAAAACAAGGATGAAATAAATAACAAAAACATTTTTTGTTACATTATCAATGTTCTTACTGATCTTGAAATAATTAGGAAGAAAAAAGAACATTATGTATGCAAAGCAAACAATTATTTTTCTCATTCCTATATTATAATATGAATCAGCATAAACGATATTTATATAATATTTCTGTATCTTCGACGCTATATGTTGACCTCCATAAGTGTATAATCCAGTAAGTACAATATTGATAAATTTGATTCTAAATATAAAAATCAGCATAACCACCGTAAAAATCCATAGCAACTGATTTTTTGTCAAGGTGATTCTTAAAAGAGGATATACTATTATATAGAATAGAGAAGTGGTATGGAATGTCATACCTAAAAGATTCAACAACACATAGGAAAACACTTGTTTGCTTCTGACATATTTCAACGACATCATAAACAACAACACTGAATTGGCATTACGCAATTGCTCCGCATGGAACACCCATCCCCACCAAATGAAATAGATAAGCAATGCCAACACACAATAGTTGGTCTCGCGTCTGAAAAAATAATAAAGCACAATTGAGTCTATCAAAACATAGACAAACTGGAATTGCCAATAACTCATGCCAAGTGTCTTAGCAATAACTTCAAACAAATTGAATCCTATCTCAAAATCTGTATACCAATCCTTAGAATAACGTCCTAAAATAAAGTCTCCTAACGTGGGAGCCTCCTGATAATTCTCATAATACATCATCACATCCATTCCTGTCCAACCCTTCAATCCTACAAATAGGGTGAACAAAAATAGCGAGAATATGAAAACATATTTAGTTCTGTGATTATGGTTTTGTAGATTAAACTCTACAAAAACCAACATCACCAATATCGCCATAAAGCAGAAATATGGTACTGATATACTTAAATCCATCCTATGGCACTATTTTTTTTATCTTTTTACAATTGCAACAGCACAAGGCCTCACATTACTATAATTGTTGAACTGTTCTCCTAAAGAATATTCCGATCCATTTATCCACAACTTAGGAATGTTAGAACCCGCTGCGGATCTTTCATATCCACAACAAACAACTATTCCATTCAAAACATCTATGTCATCTACCTTTGCCTGCGTCATTCCTGACGACAAATCATGCTCTTGACAATTGTTAATTCTGTTTTCCTTACTGCTTTTTTGAGTTGCACTCCAATACATTGCATGATAGCCATCATTTCCTCCAATATAGAATGTTCCGTTCTCATATTTTATGCAGGAAAGAGACGATGCTGGTCCCTCTCGTTTCAAATTGTTGTTGGAACGGTTTATCCAAACTTTAGGCAAATAACCTACACCTGAATTTCTCTCTTGTCCGACACACCACCAATTGTCGCCATCAGAAGCTATATCATTGGCCAATGCTGGATAATCTCCATTTTTATTTTTTTCGTCATTATCCTGAGACAATTTATTGTACGCCTGTCCGTCTATCCAAATACGAGCCTCCTCAACCTCATTTACCTCATTGTTGCCATAGCCTGCGATATAGCACTTTTCATTATAAATACTCAATTTTTGAGCTCTGGTGCCATTTTTCAAAACCTTAGGATTGGTGCCTATCCACATCTTTGCAGACTCCTCATAACCTTCTTTTTGAAATCCACAGGTGTATACCACTCCCTTAGAATTAACACCTATTCCCATCGCCACACGTCCCTCAGGCAATTCAACTTCTTTGTCATTCTCCCAATAGACAGCAGCATTTCCGAAACATCCAGCAGCATAAACTGTCTTGTCTTCTGTCACACAAATATCGAACACCTCAACACCTTCATCTCGGCCTGGTGACAATTTGTGTATAGACGGAGATTCTGCACTAGATTTTGCATTAGACCAAATTCCAGAACATGTAATACTCTTCGATGATGCAGAAGGTATACTATCATAAACAAAAGCCATATATATAGCATACTTTTCATCACTGAACACATCATTTATGGAGTTTTGATCTGAGCCTGACTCCTCCTTATCACACGACGTTAGTGCAATCGTACACAATGCTATGTATGAGATTTTTGACTTCCAGCACATATCAATCGTTGTTTTATTGTTTAATTAAACAATGGCACAATATATGTATCTTGAATGATGAACGTCAGAGCTCCTGCCAAATAGCCAAGCAACGCTATCAACGAAACCTCCTTCAAATACCATCCAAAACTTACTTTCTCCAATCCCATGACAACAACTCCTGCCGCAGAACCTACAATAAGGATACTTCCGCCGACTCCTGCACAGTAGGCAAGGAACAACCAGAAAGCACCGTCGACTGCAAAATAAGCTGTCGATGGATCAACCTCGTACATCTTCATGGCACCAGCCACAAGTGGCACATTGTCTACAATTGAAGAAAGGACACCAATGATAATATTGATTGCATATATGTTGCCGACACTCTGATCAAGCCACTCGCTCAACTCGCGAAGGATTCCTGCAAATGACAATGCGTTCACTGCCATTAAAATTCCCAAGAAAAATAGAATTGTTGTCATGTCTATTCTCTTGACAACCTTCTGAATACGAGCCTTTTTCTCTTCCTTTATAGAGTCGCCCTTCTCATGATACATGATTTCAGTGTACACCCACAAAACACCAAGTCCAAGAGACACTCCCAAATAAGGAGGAAGATGTGTGATTGCCTTAAAGATAGGGACAAACACCAAAGCTCCAATACCCAAATAGAAAATGATATTACGTTCCCTATTTGTCACCATTTCTGCTACAGATAGTTCATGTGACTCTGCATCAACAACATCCGTTGATTCTTCCAAAGATCCATGTAGTTTTCTTGACATTATAACCATAGGCAATGCTGCTGCAACAATAGATGGCAGAATAAGTTCAGGAATCAAATGGGATGTCGTAACATTACCCTTCACCCAAAGCATGATTGTAGTGACGTCTCCGATTGGAGAGAATGCTCCTCCTGCATTAGCGGCCAAAATAACTACCGCCGCAAAATACCAGCGTTCTTTCTGATCCTGCACCAATTTTCTTAGCAGCATCACAATAACAATTGTAGTAGTAAGATTATCAAGCACCGCTGACATTACAAAAGTGATGCCTGTAAGGATAAAAAGAAGGGTTTTCTTATTTTTTGTCGTGATTCGTCTTGTGATTATATTGAATCCACCGTGTACATCTATCAATTCCACGATTGTCATCGCTCCCATTAGGAAGAACAGAATTTCCGCAACCTCACCAACACCTTCGATAAGCTCAACCTTTGTCACATAATCTGTTGTCTTTTGAACACCAACCGGTGTGTTAAGCGCTGGTGCATAAAAAATGTAGATTGTCCAAAGCAATGAACACAAAATCAAAGCACTAGCCGCTTTGTTGACGTGAATCTGATGTTCTGTCGCTATAGCCACATAGCCAAGGACAAACAGACAAATCATTAATAAGACCATAAGACCTCCTTGAAATTTTTATTGTTTTTTTCTGTTATTTTCAAATCTCTTTTGCAAACATACAATTTTTTATTCATAAAGTTATAATTTCCTAAAATAAATTATATCTTTGAGAATTGAATGGTCAAGTGATTTATGTAAGTTTTTTTGTATGAAAAGGAAAACGACAGGGATTTTATTAGGACTTTGTGTGGCATCTATAGCCAACGCACAATACGCACACAACCAAATTGAGCTTCAAGTAAATGGAGGTGTGCATGGTTTGATGTATGATGCATATTCAACAGCATTGAAAAATCAAGCTAATCTTGGCGGTGGAACTTCTTTTAACTATCGTCATTTCTTCAACGACTATATTGGACTAGGCACTGGTTTCGGGGTCGCCTTCTTTAATAGTTACGGAAAAATCAGTTCATACGACGAAAAAAACACATATGCAAATGGCGATATTCTTGCCACTCACTTCCAAAGTTGGGAGGAAAAGCAAAAATATGCTCAACTTGAAATTCCTATCGGTTTTTACTACCGCAATAATATAACATACAGTGTGGATTTTCTCACTGGATTCGGTGTGAAAGTTGGATTCCCTGTCCGCCATACCTACGAAGTCACAGAAGGAAGTATGTCTCGTTCTTTGTACTTGCAAGAATCCAATACTACAAATGATCTTGAAACCAACTACTCCCTACTCGATTTCGAGGGAGACATAACAACTAAAAAGACCACCTGCTCATTCTTCCTTGACTTTGGTTTGACAAAATGGTTCTCGTCAAAACTTGGCATGTATGCCGGCTTGTACGTAAACTATGGTTTCACAGATGTCGTCGACGCAAAATCCGACAAAAAACTATTCTCCCCAGAAGGAGTATACACGACTATGCTTGAAAGTGACCAGATCACCAAGGTTGGAACAATCGCTGCCGGATTCAAAATGGCAGTCACTCTTCCGACAGACAAGGTAAAGAAAAAGCATGAGATGCCAGAAAACAAAGAGATTCCTTCCGAGGAGCCAATGATTGCTCCTGAAGTGAAAGAGGCTTTGCTCGCTCGAGACAGCATACATCACCTGCCTGATTCTTTGATCTACATACGATACTCTCGTGAAGAGGTGGCAAAAGTGAAGAAATTGATTTCCCAACTTGGCGAAATTGAAAATGTCACTGAAGAAAAGAAGGTTAAGTATAGAAACACTATCACCGCCTACGACACTCTAACATCATTTGAAAAACTTGACATCACTTGGAACGAGCGTCGTCACCTTAAATTTGCTGAATATGCGCTTAACGCTGAAGATGCTATCAAACTGTTGAGCGAGGAGATGAACACAATGTTCACATTCCCATTCAATGAAAGCGGATTCACATCTACCGAGGATATGGAAGTGGCGTTTGAAGACATGAAAGTGCTTCTTCGTCTACAACCTAGCAAGGGTCTTTTGATTAAGGGTCATGCGGATAAGATGGAATTGGACTACAACAATGCTATCGGCATCGAACGTGCTTTCTTCATCCGTGACATCCTTAAAGACAAAGGCACAGCAGCCGACCAGCTTGATGTCAAGGACATGAAGGATAAGGAGCCTGTTGACGTGAGCGGCACAGATGAAGGCAAAGCTAAAAACAGACGCGTGACATTCTCAATTTATGAGCAATAAGTGATATAATTTAGACTCTGTGTCAGGAGTCAGCTCTCGACACAAAGTTTTGGCTATTGAAAGTGAGAATTATCAAAGGACGAAACGTCCCCGACTCTTCCTTATTTGCTAGTTGGCAAAGACGGGAAGTCATAAAGTCGGCAAGCCTTTTCTCATCGTTAGCTGCTAAAAATCAGTGATATAACTATTTTAAAACATAGACAGTTTCAAAAAACAATATAATGAAAGAGAGATTGCAGGATATAAAAAATAAACTGGCGTATTATTTGATGCGTGGAGCAATAGCGTCGCTCAGTTTGCTTCCATTCTGCGTGTTATATTTTATTTCTGACATGCTTTACTATGTTGTCAGATATATCGTGAGATACCGTAGAAAAGTGGTCAAAGAAAATCTTGCAAACTCATTTCCTGAAAAGAGTGAAGACGAAAGGAAAACCATTGAAAAGCAATTCTACCACCATTTCTGCGATATGATTGTGGAATGGATCAAAACCTACAGAATGAGCTACGACGACATTCTTAAACATGTGGAGTTTGAGAACCGCGACGCAATGGCAAACCTTATTAAAGAGGGTAGAAACATGATGTTCGCGTCTTCCCACAAAGGCAATTGGGAATGGATGCCCGCTCTTTACTGGCAACTTGACTGCCCTAATCTTGTCGGTGTAGAGGTCAACCGTCCGGCTAAAAACCCATACATAAATGCGTTTTTAAAGAGCATCCGCAACCGTTTGGGCATGGAATTGGTAGACAAAAACGACATCATCCGTCCTCTTCTTAAATACAGAAAAGGAGAAAAAACATTTGGTCTTGGACTGCTTGCCGACCAAACTCCAAGCATAAAAAACATCGACTATTGGACAGAATTTCTTCATCAAGACACTCCCTTCCTGTCTGGCCCTGAAAGAATGGCAAGGATGTTCAAATCAGCCTACGTGTATGCCGACGTTGTACGCATTAAACGCGGATATTATAAATATCGTTTGACGGTACTTTCTGTCAACGTTGCTGAAGAGGAAGAATACGCCGCTACAGAGAAATATGCCCGTCTACTTGAAAAAAGCATCCAGGAATATCCTTCTGACTGGCTTTGGACACATCGCAGATGGAAACATAAAAGAGAAAATAATAAATAAAACGGTATAATACATATTTAAAATAGTAACAGACAAACGATCCAGATTATGGCGATTGAGATTAACAAAGAGATGCAATTGGCTAAAAAGCTGATTGAGACAACCAACGAGAATGTGTTCCTGACAGGTAATGCAGGTACTGGCAAAACCACCTTTCTGAATCTGTTAAGGACACAGACCGCCAAACGAATGGTAGTGCTTGCCCCTACTGGTGTGGCAGCCATCAATGCCAAAGGTCAGACCATACACTCGTTTTTCCAACTCCCTTTCACTCCTTTTCTTCCGGAATACAAAAAAGAGAAAGGGCAAATAAAAAAGGATAAAATCAACATTTTTCGAACCATCGATTTGCTGGTGATCGACGAGATCAGTATGGTTCGTGCCGACCTGTTGGATGCTATCGACGACAGGCTCAGAGAGTACCGCAAGCAAAAATATTCTCCATTTGGTGGCGTTCAGTGCCTTTTCATCGGAGATTTACAGCAGCTTCCCCCTGTTGTAAGGGACGAAGACTGGGCTTTGATGCAGAAGCACTACTCCACGCCTTTCTTTTTCAGCAGCAAAGCATTGCAAGAGTCTTCCTATGTCACTATCGAACTGAAAAAGATTTACCGTCAGGCAGATGAAAAGTTTATCAGCATACTCAACGAAGTTCGCAACAACCATCTCTCAATGGAGTCGCTCAACGAGCTAAACAAACATTATCTGCCAGAATATGAGCCTAAAGAGGGCGAAATATTCCTGACCACCCACAATAAAATAGCAGACGCATTCAACGAGAAAAAATTGAATGAACTGGAAGAAGAGTCCAATATCTACAATGCCATAATCAAAGACAGATTCCCGGAATCAATGTATCCCGTGGACGAATCTCTTGAACTCAAAATTGGTGCTCAGGTGATGTTCACCCGCAACAACAGAGAAGCAAACTATTATAATGGCAAAATTGGCACAATCATTGATCTTTCTGAGCATAAAATCACTATAAAATGCAAAGAAGACGCTTTTCCGATTGTAGCAGAGCGAGAGACGTGGGAAAACACAGAAATAAAAATAGACAAAGAGTCGAAAGATCAGTATGAAGAAGTGGTAGGCTCGTTTTCCCAATTTCCACTCCGTCTTGCTTGGGCAATCACAATCCATAAAAGCCAAGGTCTGACTTTCGACAGAGCCATCATCGACGCCATTGCCTCATTCTCTCACGGACAAGTGTATGTGGCATTGAGCAGATGCAAAAGTCTCGATGGAATGGTGCTAAAATCACCTATCAAACTTGAATCCATCATCACCGACTTAAACGTCACGCGATATATGCAGTATGAAGGAGAACGAGCTGCTAATATAGAAGAAGCACTGCCTCAACTACAGAAGCGATACATGATAGTGCTTCTCAACGAGATGTTCGATTTCACCGATATTCATCAGATCTTCGGCCGTGTTTTCAACATGGCACAGACTGGCAACCCACTGCATAATCTGATGCCTAAATTGTGTGATCTTGTGAGCGCCGAATACAAGTCTTTGACCTCTGAGATTGTGGATGTGGCAAACAAATTCAGAAACCAATATACTGCCTTGGTAGACGCTGCAAGCAACATATACACAGATGAGCATCTCCAACAGCGTATTAAAGCCGCCGTAGGCTATTTTCTCGGCAAACTTGCAGACATCGACATTGACATCTATAATGAAGACATCGAGCTTGACAATCGATCGGTGGAAGACGCTTATAACGCCCAAACAGATGAATTTGTCAAACTTGTACGAGTGAAAATTGCTCTACTGACAGCTTTTAAGGAACAACCGTTCACCACGACTTCATTTCTTGAAGCACGCGCTAAAGCCACTCTGGATATTGAGATGGGCAAACTTGAACGTACTAAGGCAGATATGACTGTAGCTGGCGTTGATCCTGTGCTTCAACACCGTCTGACTATATGGAGATCCGACAAAGCCGACGGCGGACCTCTTGCCTACGTTATGAGCATGAAGACCCTGCAGGAAATCGCCGCCCGTCTTCCTAAGAGCACGGAGGACATGAAAACAATCCCTGGATTAGGAACCAAGAGAATAGCCAAATATGGCGATGAAATCGTCAAAATCGTACGACAATTCATCGCAGATAAAAGAGACGACAAACTGACAGATGAAGAAAAAGAGTTGATGACAAAAGCATCTTCTAAAAAAACAAAATCTTCAAAATCATCTAAGTCGTCGGAGCCTGACACTTATCAAAAAACGTTGATCCTTTTCAAAGAAGGGAAATCCATTCAGGAGATTGTCGACGAGAGGTCTCTTTCTCTCGGCACTATCGAAAACCATCTTACAAAACTGGTTTACAACTGTGAACTGAAGGCAGAAGATGTAATAGATGAATCCCAACTCAATATGATTGACAAAGTGTTGTCGAAAAAAACAGAGATATCAATCCACGATTTGCGTAAGGAGATTAAGGAAAGAGTGTCCATGCCTATCGTCGACATCTACTATTTCTGGAAAAGCAAAGAAAAAAATAATGCCGTAGCAAACAGATTGTCAACCAATGAGCGTAGGAATTTAGCCAAAACTCTCTTTGCGGACAATATGCCACTCACAGATATAGCGGTGAGACTGAAAGAACCACCAACAGTGATCGCTGACGACATCGCCAGCTTTGTGGAAAAAGGCATGATCAAAGAAGAAAATGTGTTGAAAGAGAGTGAATACAAAAAATTAAAAAAGATTTTCGAATCGTTTCCTGAAGACGCCTCTTTCACTCAAAAAGAAGAGGCGATCCCACTATCCTACTCTCGTGAAAAGGTGAAAATTGCCAGAAGGAAATATCAGGATGAGAACATGTAGACGCACGGACATACGTGTCTTTTCTTTTAATCATTTTGCATTCCGCATTTTGAATTTAGCATTTTTCTAAGCATCTCCATAGTCTCATCCGTATTAGCGATGACGACGCTATCCCATCCATATCGGATAGCCATATCCACATTGTCGCGGCTATCGTCGAAAAAGATGATATCACTGCCACAGAATCCAAATTTTTTGTGGATGCTCTGCCCCACCGTCTCAAAAATCTTTGGCTCTGGCTTTTTAAGATGAAGCTCATGAGATAAATAAAGGGCATCAAAATAATCATGGATATCACGTCCTGCCACCTGACAAAAATGATTCTGCATCACATTGTCGATATGCGGTTGGTTGACGTTGCTGAGCATACACACCGTCTTGCCAAACTCATGGCGGAGCCGGTAAATCATATTAAGCAAGTCGACGGGAGTCTCGCCAATCATCGAATTCCAAGCGTCTACAATATCCTTGCCTAAAATCCTTTTGCTCGACAAAACAGCCAATTCATCGCAGAATTTCTCCACAGAAATCAATCCATACTCCAAAGCTCCGAAAGGACCATCTTGCGAACTATTGCCAATCATAGCCGCCGCATCCTCTATTCCAAGCAAACGGAATTTCTCCACACACTCCTTGCGATAAAGGCTCACAAGCACCATGCCAAGGTCGAAAACAAAGACCTTATGATCTAATATGTTCATACACAAATGTTGTTTCTTGAGATGTGACACCATCACGTCTTTACAATTTCTCCGCAAATTTATAATTACCGCCACATTTTCGCAAATCGACAATTTTGATTACTTTTGCGAAAACTTTTGTAAAAAACTAAAAAGATTATATAAAATGGCACTTCAATGCGGTATTGTCGGCTTGCCAAATGTAGGCAAATCGACTCTTTTCAACTGCTTGTCGAACGCAAAGGCACAGGCAGCAAACTTTCCATTCTGTACTATCGAACCTAACGTCGGAGTCATTACTGTACCAGATGATCGTTTGGTGACTTTGGAAAACCTTGTTCACCCGCAGCGTGTTGTCCCTACAACAGTTGAAATCGTAGACATCGCCGGATTGGTGAAGGGAGCAAGTAAAGGAGAAGGACTTGGAAACAAGTTTTTGGCAAATATCCGTGAGACAGACGCTATCCTACACGTTCTTCGCTGCTTCGACAACGACAATGTCACTCACGTAGACGGAAGTGTAGATCCAGTGCGCGACAAGGAGATCATCGACACTGAGCTTCAGCTTAAGGATCTTGAGACTGTAGAGAGCCGATTGACAAAGCTTAAAAAGCAGGCCCAGACAGGAGGAGACAAAGTAGCGAAAGCAACATGTGAAGTGCTTGAAAAATATAGGGCCACATTGCTTGAGGGAAGATCAGCAAGAGCAACAGAGCTTACAAAAGAGGAGAAAGAGTTGGTAAAAGACTTGTATCTTCTAACAACAAAGCCTGTCTTGTATGTTTGCAATGTGGACGAAGAAAGCGCGGTAAACGGAAACAAGTATACTGAGGCTGTGAAAGAGGCTATCAAAGACGAAAATGCAGAGATGCTTATCGTTGCCGCAGCGACAGAGGCAGACATCAACGAACTTGAGACATTTGAGGAGCGTCAGGAGTTTCTTGAAGCAGCAGGATTGAAAGAATCTGGTGTTGTTCGTTTGATCAAGTCGGCATACAAGCTTTTGGATCTTCAGACATACTTCACAGCAGGAGTACAGGAGGTAAGAGCATGGACATTCATTCGTGGATCAAAAGCCCCACAATGTGCAGGAATCATCCACTCAGATTTTGAGAAAGGATTTATCCGTGCTGAGGTCATCAAGTACGACGATTTCGTAGCTCTTGGAAGCGAGGCTGCATGTCGTGAGGCTGGCAAGATTTCAATCGAAGGAAAAGAATATGTCTGCCAAGATGGTGATTTGATGCACTTTAGATTCAATGTGTAAATAAAATACAAGTCGTCAGCATAAAAAATTAAGGAAATTTTTGGTTTTGAAACAAAAGTTTCCTACTTTTGCACTCGATTTCAAAAACTGACTTTTCAATAGTTGGTTTCGGGCCTATAGCTCAGTTGGTTAGAGCAACGGACTCATAACCCGTGGGTCACTGGTTCAAGCCCAGTTGGGCCCACCCACGATCAAGGAGACGCGAACAATCGCGTCTCTTTTTTATTATACTAAAGGTTAAGACGAGAATAAATAAGAGGATTGTCAAGGTCGGGACGTCCTAACCCCTCCTCTCTATTGCGAACCGAAGGCGAGTATATATAAAACCAAAGAGAATAGAAATTTCCAGATAAAGTCTACAACTTTTGTGAGGGAATGAGAGGAAAATCAATCATAATACAAGATAGAACCCCAATCATCATTCTTTTACTTAACCTAAGCACTTGGCTCTTAGAGGCAAATATTCCTATAACAAAAATTAGAATTTAAACCTAAAAAATGTTATTTGCGAGTGTTTTTCTATATTGATTACTTGTTATAAGAGCAAAAGACTATTATATTTGCATTAGAGAACGGATTTATTAATATTCTAATAAAATAGAAGTATGAAAAGACTAATTATTACTTTATGCACAGCTTTGATGGCAGCAGTTTCATTTGCAGCCGGTGCTGGTATAAAGTTCGACGAAATAGTACACAATTTTGGCACATTTGATGAGTCAAAAGGAAAAGTAACTTGCGAATTCAAGTTTACTAACACAGGCTCTGCGCCATTGGTACTACAAGAAGTAAAGGCTAGTTGTGGCTGTACAACTCCAGAGTGGACAAAGACTCCAGTCGCACCAGGCAAGACAGGTGTTGTCAAAGCAACATACAACGCAACTGGTCGTCCAGGTGCTTTCAACAAGACTATCACAGTCAAGTCTAACGCTGGTGAAACTAAACTTACCATCAAAGGTGAGGTCTCTAACGGGAAGAAAGCTCCAGTAGGAGAAGACTTATAAGAGTTTGTATATAATATATTAAACACAGGAGGGGTTCATGATTGTTCATGAACCCCTTTATTTGTGTTCTGTTGGAAGCCAATATATATTAATTTAAGTATTTATAAATAAATTGATTACATTATTTATTCTTTCCAAAACCTTAAGCTTTTTTAACATCTTTTTCTGCTGATTTGAAAATCTTTGATTTACTTTTGCTCTAGAATCAAAAAATTAAAGATTATGGAAACACTTAAAGATCTGTTATCAAAACTTAATGCTACTTCTTCCGAGGATGATATTAAAAAAGTATTTGAAGATATTGCTGAGATTCTTTTATTCAATAGTCATATTAAAACAACGACTTGCAATTATAGAATATTGGAAATAGAATTCTATTTTTGGAATAAAAATCATAAAGATGACGTAACTATCAAGCGAAATGAAAATGGCGAACCCGGTATGTGGTGGTTACACGATTATGGTGTAGACTTATCACTTAAATGCAATATAGATAATGGAAAAGAAGAAGACTCTTTTTATGGTGGAATACTTATTAGAAGCATAGGTAAACTGAATCAAGAAAACGAAATTTGCGATTCTATAATCTTTGGTCCCAGAAAATGCTGTTGGGAATTATTTTATTCGTCGGCTCTAGAAGGCAATATTTCCCCACAAATCATTCAAAATAAGGAAGGTCAAGAATTTTATGGTGACAAAGGAACGACAACACGCTATATCACAGGAAAACACAAAGGTATTGAAGGCAACTACCGATTTTATGTAAAAGAAATACAACAAAAAGTAGAATCAAGTTATAGAAAAGCATCCCCATGGGAATAAATAATATCACTATGACCACCAATATACAAACCCATACAGTATTCTTCTCGGATTTGTTGCCGAAAAAATATCCAATATTATATAAAAACATTGATAAAATTCTCAGTGACCACAAAATAGACCATCGTCTTCTTACAAACACTAAAGACATCTGGTGTCGTGATTATATGCCAATACAAACAGAATCTGGCAAATTCATTCAGTTCACCTACAATCCAAGCTATCTGAAAGGCAAAAAGGAATGGGAGGAATCCCGCTCCGATGTAAAAGAAATTTGCAAGTTGAACAACATCGAAGCCACATATTCAAATATAAACTTAGATGGTGGCAATGTTCTTATCTGTGAAGGTCGAGCAATACTAACGGATAGAATTTTTGATGAAAATCCAAGTTATGAGAAAGAGACTCTAATAAATGAATTGTCCAAATTGCTGGAATGTGAAATTATAATAATTCCTTCCATAAAAACAGATTATACAGGACACGCAGATGGTATGGTTAGATTTGTGGATAAAAACACTATTTTAGGAAACAAATTGTCCGACGAATACCAATACATTCAAAAGGGGATGCAAAATGTCATCAAGCGATATGGTCTAAAATATATCGACGTTCCATTCTTCATCAACAAAAAAGATCCAAAGCACCCAGACAGTGCTATCGGGATATATGTGAATTATTTGGAAGTCAATAATTTAATCGTATTGCCGATCTTCGATAGAGAAGAAGACAAACAAGTTGTTGACATTATTCAAAAGACGTTTCCAAACAAACACATCGAAACAATCAACTATAATGATATCGCACAAGAAGGAGGTCTGTTGAATTGCACTACATGGGTTGTGAAAAATATCCACGCATAAATAACGTGAATTCGACGAATTTAAAAATAGAAGAAAATGACAGTTGAAGTGTCATAAACGAGGATTGTTAAGGGCGGAACGCCCTAACCCTTCCCCACGTGCGAGCCGTAGGCGAGCACAAAAAAATTAATAAAGCCACAGAGAATTAAAGTTTACAGAGAAAAAGAGATGAGAATCCAATCAGAAAGTGGAATATGATCAGCAGATTACAATTCATCGAACTCACGTTAAATAGATGAATATAGTTTAACAATATGAATCAGTATTTGTTTTTATGATTACGTTTCAAAGAAACCGTGTGAATAAAATTCTATAATTAAAAATAAGAGACGCCACAATATGACGTCTCTACAATTCTGCATTATGCATTTATAATTTAGCATTTACTTCACTCCGTTTCTCTTCAACAGAGCGTCGATAGTTGGTTCCTGACCACGGAATCTCTTATAAAGCGTCATCGGATGCTCGCTGCCGCCCTTTTCCAACACTTCACGACGGAATCTCTCCGCTGTCTGCTGGTTGAAGATTCCTTCTGCCTGGAATACCGCAAACGCATCAGCATCAAGCACTTCCGCCCATTTGTAACCGTAGTAGCCGGCTGAATATCCTCCTGAGAAGATATGTGTGAAGTTGGCGCTCATTAATGCCGACGGTACTGAGTTCAACAACTGTGTCTTCGCCCATGCCTGCTCCTCAAACTGCTTAACATCTCCCGTGTATGGAGTCTCAAGTGTATGCCATGCCATATCAAGATAACCAAACGATAGCTGACGCAATGTGAAATAACCAGTGTTGAAATTAGCAGCACGACGAATCTTCTCAATCAACTCTGCAGGAATCTTCTCTCCCGTCTTATAATGTTTCGCGAACGAATCAAGATACTCTTTTTCAAGAGCCCAGTTTTCCATCAACTGTGATGGCAACTCCACGAAATCCCTATATACATTTGTTCCAGACAATGATGCGAAACGCGAGTTGGCAACCATTCCGTGGATTGAATGTCCGAATTCATGAAGGAATGTTGTAAGCTCATCAAATGTCAATAGCGACGGCTCATTCTCCGTTGGACGGGAGAAATTCATCACGATTGAGATATGCGGACGGGAATTAGTACCGTCTTTCTCTATCCACTGTGGTTTGAATTCTGTCATCCACGCTCCTCCACTCTTTCCTTCACGCGGATGGAAATCTGTGTAAAGCACAGCAAGATATTTGCCATCCTTGTCGATCACATCAAAAGCCTCGACCTCAGGATGATAAACCTCTATCTTGTCGTTTTTCACGAATTGCAATCCATACAATCGCGTCGCCAAACCAAACACTCCCTTCTTTACATTTTCAAGTTCAAGATACGGTTTGATCTGCTCATCGTTGATTGCATACTCCTTCTCACGCAATTTCTCAGAATAGTAGCTCCAATCCCATGGCTGGAAATCTGTCTTTGCCACAGGAATTGAATATGAAGCGGCAAAATCCTTCACAGCCTCAACCTCCTTCAACGCTGTCGGTTTATATGCTGCAAGAAGTTCCTCCAACAATTTATATACGTTATCTTTATTCTCAGCCATGCGGTGACGCAATATTTTGTCGGCATGACACTTATAGCCAAGCAAATTTGCTATTTTAAGACGTGTCTCCGCGATTTTTCTGAGGACTTCAATATTGTTGCTGTCGCCAGATGTAGAACGAGAGTTGTAGGCTAAATAAATCGTCTTTCTCAATTCACGGTTGTCGGCATATTTCATGAATGGCACATACGACGGTGCTTTCAACGTGAATACATATCCGTCGAAATTCTCTTTCTTAGCATCCTCTTTCGCAGCATCCAAGATAGCCTGAGGAAGACCCGTCAATTGAGACGCGTCCGCAACCTTCAGTTTATACTCATTTGTGGATTTCAACACATTCTGCTGAAACTGCAATGTAAGTGTCGAAAGTTGTTTGCTGAGTTCCGAAAATTCCTTCTGCTTGTCTGCAGGAAGAGTGGCTCCCATGTTTTCAAACGACTCGTATGTATCCTCAAGCAGTTTTTTTTCCTCTATGGAAAGATTAAGAGACTCTTTCTTATCATATACAGCTTTAACACGTGCGAAAAGGATGGTATCCTGATAAATGACGTTGGTATGTTCCGTCTCCTCAGGAGATATTTCACCAGCGATATTGTCCATTTCATCGTTGGTTTCCGCGCTCAACAGGTTATAGAAACAATATTGTATTCTCGACAGCATGTCGCCCGATTCCTCCAAAGCGACAATAGTGTTTTCAAAAGTAGGTGCTTCTGGATTATTCTTTATCTTTTCGATCTCCTTGTTGTGCTCTTTCATTGCAAGTCGCATAGCCTGAAGATATTCAGACGTAGGATATTGGGAAAATTTCAATGTCTGGTGAGGAGTGTCGAACACTGTCCACTTTTTGATCAATTCATTCTCATTTACTTGTGCAGTCATAACAAACCAATTTAATAACAATATAATACTAAGTAAATTTTTCATAGAGCTTGTCTGATGAAATGTCTGATTTTATCTTTTACAATAGGAAAGACACATGGTCTGCCCTACAACGTTACCGTTATTTTTTTTCAATAATAACAAGAGACGTGGAACGGACGGCATTGTCACCGACAGAATAATGGACCTCTTTCACTATTCCTTTGACAGGAGAAAAGATTCTGTTATACATCTTCATTGCCTCAATCGTAGCCAACACGTCGCCCTTCTTTATTTTTGTGCCGACGGGAATAATATCTATCACTTTGCCTGCGATGGGTGGGAAAACCTCATACTCATCCCTCTGATTTCTTCTATGCGCATCATTGAATCCATATCCATGGTCATCCATAAACTCATCATCATAATGGGTCTCCTCCACGGTGAGTGAGATTTCTTCATTATCACGAACAAATGTCTTGTAGATGATTCCGTCTATCTCTATTTCTATCTGCTTCATAAAAACCTAACTTATATAATTAAGTTGGCGTTAGCCCATGCTTCTTATTCGGACGATCCACCGCCTTTCCACTAAGAGAAGCGAACGCATCAATCACACGTCCGCGTACATCCTGCGGCTTCACGACATCGTCGATATAACCTTTGGCTCCAGCCTCGTAAGGATTAGCATATTCGCGACGGTACTCTTCCGCCTTCTCCTTCTTGAACACCTCCACATCACCGCCATTCTCTACAATAGCCTTTATCTCCTTATGATACAGCACTGATACAGCACTTTCCGGACCCATAACTGCGATTTCAGCGGTAGGCAGACAGAAAACATAATCAGCTCCAATATGTCGGCTGCCCAAAGACACATATCCGCCTCCATATGCTTTTCTAAGCACTACAGTGACCATCGGTATTGTAGCCTCAGCATAGGCATAGAATAGTTTTGCACCATGACGCACAGCTCCGGAATGCTCTCCTTCCACACCGGGAAGACATCCAGGCACATCCATCAAAGTCAACAACGGAATATTGAATGCGTCGCAGAAACGAATGAATCGGGAAGCTTTGTCAGCAGCATCGGCATCCAATGCTCCGGCAAGATAGTTTGGCTGGTTTGCCACAACGCCCACCGTCGCTCCATCCATTCTTATAAATCCACACACGATATTAGGGGCGAACAACTCATGTACCTCAAAGAAAGAATCTTCGTCAGCTAAACATTTCACTATTCCACGCACATCATACGGCTCTTTGCCATCAGAAGGAAGAATCGACTCAATAGATATGTTTTTAGGCGAATCCACCGACTTTTTTGTTTCCGGCTTCACATCAGCACTTTGCGGAAGATAATCAAGAAGACGTCGCACCTGAGCGAGGCAATCCTTCTCATTTTTAGCGAAGAAATGAGCTGTGCCAGCTTTTTCCGCATGGACTCGAGCTCCACCCAAATCCTCCTGAGATATCGTTTCTCCCATTACCGTCTCCACGACTGTAGGCCCCGTGAGGAACATCTTTGATATTCCGTCGACCATGAACACAAAATCTGTCAACGCAGGAGAATAAGCAGCTCCACCAGCACATGGCCCCATCACCACTGAAATCTGAGGCACAAGACCAGACAGCAATGTGTTACGGTAAAAAATTTCACCGTAGCCGCACAATGAATCCACTCCATCCTGAATACGGGCTCCACCTGAATCGTTGATGCCAATAATAGGGCAACGCATTTTCGCCGCCAAATCCTGTATCTTTGTTATTTTCCTCGCATGACGCAGTCCGAGGCTTCCTCCAAGCACGGTGAAATCCTGTGCAAACACACATACATTTTTGCCACCGATTTTGGCAACTCCACACACGACTCCGTCTCCAGGAGCATCATCGCCATCTTTGTGGACAAACATATCTGTCTCACGGAATGTGCCAGCGTCTACCAATATATCTATTCTTTCTCGAGCGGTAAGCAATCCTTTGGCATGACGTTTATCTATAGCAGTCTCTCCACCACACATTAAAGCCCTCTCACGTCTGCTTTCTAATTCTGTGATCTTCTCTTTCATATGCAATTTCTAATACATTTATTGAGTAGCATCATTTAGGTGCACGCCTATACAAGAATATGGCGATAAGCAGGAATAAGAAATTTGGAATCCAAACCGCTATTCGTGGGCTCAGACCTCCACTTATCGCAAATGTGGCCGAAATAGTATCAAACAAGATGTATGAAAAGCTCAATGCCAAACCTATACCGAGGTTCATTCCCATTCCTCCCTTTACCTTCTTACTTGCCAATGCGAATCCTATCGTGGTAAGAATAAAGGCAGCAAACGGTTGTGAATGACGCTTTTCATATTCAATCTCAAATTCCTGGATACTTCCCACTCCTCGTCTGCGCTGCTTTTCTATATAATGTTCGAGCTGAGCGTTGGTCATCTGCTGCTGCATTTCTCGATAGACAAAGAAATCTTCTGTATCTACATTCAAGGTCGTATCCTTACGTTCACCTGAAGTCATTGTCTCCTGCATGCCCACAAAATCACGTGTCACCCACTTGCGAAGCTCAAAATGTCCGAGCGTATCATAGTCGGCGAACTGGGCTGTTGTGCGGGAAACAAGAGTCTTGCCATCAAACTTCTCAAGTGTCATCCTGTAGGCACGCTTCAAACTTTTTTCATACGTACCAATGTAAAGGATCACTCCTTTTTCCACCTCAAGCTGCACATTAGTGGCATTTGTCTCTCGTTTATACGCATTTTTATATTTCGCCAAAAAATCAAGTCGCACCTCATTTGCAGGAGGGATGACAAAACTCGACAATATGTATGTCATGACTGCAATCACCGCCGCAGAGATCCAATAAGGCACCATCACTCTATGGAAACTGATTCCAGATGCGAACGTGGCGATAATTTCCGAATTATTAGCAAGTTGGGATGTCACAAAAATGACAGCAATAAAGGTGATCAATGGAGATAGCAGGTTAGAGAAATACCATGCGAAATTAACATAATAATCGAAAACAATCTCCTTTAATGTGGCATCAGCAAGATTGTCTATCTTCTCAGAGATATCAAACACAATAGCTACACTGACGAGCAGGATAATCATTAAAAAATATGCTCCCAGAACCTTCTTGATAATATAAAGATCGAGCTTTTTAAGCCAAGGCGACGAGACAAAAGGCAAATTACTCATAATCTATTCTGTTTTTACAGTCTGACACTTAATTTCTTAACCATTTCCGCCTTCCATGTGGAGAAATCACCGTCAATAATATGCTGGCGTGCCATTTTCACAAGACGCAGATAAAAGGCAAGATTATGGATAGACGCGATTTGCATAGCCAGAAGTTCATCACTCACAAACAAGTGTCGAAGATAGGCTTTCGTGTAGACCTGGTCGACGAAGCAGTCACTTTCCGGATCAAGCGGTGTAAAGTCGTCTTTCCACTTTTGGTTTTTCATATTCATTGTGCCGTTGGCGGTAAACAGCCATCCATTGCGTCCGTTTCTTGTAGGCATCACACAGTCGAACATATCCACACCACGCTCTATAGCTTCAAGCAAGTTTGTAGGAGTACCCACACCCATCAAGTAGCGAGGTTTGTCAGTCGGCAATATTTTGTTGACCACTTCGATCATCTCATACATCACCTCAGCTGGCTCACCCACAGCAAGTCCTCCGATAGCATAGCCTTCACGGTTTTTGGAAGCCACCGTTTCAGCCGCTTTTTCACGTAGATCTTTATAGGTACAACCCTGCACTATTGGGAAGAAAGTTTGGCTGTAGCCATAAAGCGGTTCTGTCTCATCAAAATGTTTTAGTCCACGATCGAGCCAACGCAGTGTCATGTCAAGGCTCTTCTTGGCATAGTTGTAGTCGGCAGTGCCGGGAGTACACTCGTCGAGAGCCATAATGATATCTGCTCCTATTATACGCTGAGTGTCGACAACATTTTCCGGAGTGAATATATGTTTGGAGCCATCAATATGCGATCGGAAGATACATCCCTCCTCCGTCAATTTTCTTTGACCAGAAAGAGAAAACACCTGAAATCCGCCACTGTCAGTAAGTATCGGACGATTCCATCCATTAAACTTATGCAAGCCACCTGCTTTACGAAGCACATCCAGACCGGGGCGTAGATAAAGATGATACGTGTTACCCAAAATGATCTGTGCCTTGATATCGTCACGCAATTCACGGGTATGCACACCTTTTACAGAGCCAAGCGTACCCACCGGCATAAAGATTGGAGTCTCAATAGTGCCGTGATCTGTTGTAATCACACCCGCACGTGCTTTGCTATTCGGATCAGTGTATTGAAGATCAAACTTCATGTTTTCTAAATTTCATTCTATAATTATGCAAAGTAACGACTTTTTTGCGAGTTGTGCAACTGGAGGGAGGCATCTAGGATATTATGACTGATTTTTGAGGATTATTAAGGGAGAAATGACCCTTCCATATACCAGCACAAAATAAAGATGAGAACATATATTTAACGTCAATTCGACGAAATTAAAAATAGGAGAAAAATGATAGTTGGAGTGTCATAAATGAGGATTGTTAAGGACGGAACGTCCTAACCCCCTCCCCACGTGCGAGCCGTAGGCGAGCACATA
>OCTX012272258.1_pt1 | contig 56395 bp, 42 predicted proteins | sample 1539691 | NCBI WGS metagenome assembly OCTX01 (sample SAMN02144231, study PRJEB22623) | gut metagenome | biome: sheep rumen | host: Ovis aries | place: New Zealand
ATATTTGTTTTGCTTGTGTAGCTTGAGAGTGAACCTGATCCAGCTCCACCGCCGCCACCGAAATCGAATCCGCCAGGAAATTGGGCGAATGTCATTGTACAACTGGCAAGAATAGCCAGTAACGTAGTAATGTGTTTTTTCATGACATAATGTATTAGATATTGTGCTAGATGTGGCAAAGTTAAGAAAAAAAGATTCCCTTTATGACATAAAAAATGGACAAAACTTAATATTTTTCAGAGTTTTAGACGTATGGCCATTTTTTGTCTATCGACAGTTGTGTTTGAAATATTAAAAGGATGTCAATTAATTTGTTGGGTAAATAAAAATGGCTATTTGTAACAACTGAAATGTTACAAATAGCCATGATACTTTCAGCCTTTTTAGAAAAAAAGTTTCTTTTCAGACCAAAGTGGATTGACTTACTTGCTGAGTATGTACTTCTTTCCGTTCATAATGTAGATTGTCTGAGGCTGTACGTTTACAATCTTACGTCCGAAGATGTCATACTTCTCTCCCTCAACATTGTCATTAACGCTTGGTGTGTTAATACAATCTGTTTTGTCTATTTCTATCTTTGACACCAATTCAACGGCACCACATTTAGAAACTTCAATGTCCGTAAATACTAAATCGAAGTAACAATTATCTATTGCTGGACTTGGCGAAGAGTATGAACCATTTGTGCTTCCTACCCAATCAATGCCTAAACCGTTAGCATCATGAATCGGATTCTCAAATATAGCACTATTAGAATTTTTAATACTTTCGACTATTAGTGTCGCGGTTCCTTTTGTTGTCATGCCGACAACATATATGCCATTGTTAGGAATTTCAAATTGACAATTTACTGTGCATACAGTGCCAGCCTCATCTATTGTAAATTTTTGTTCACTGCCTGTAGCGACAAGTTCCATTTCTTCTGTTGGAAGACTTGCATTTGGAAGATAACGGTATAAAGCAGGGGTAATGCTGATGTCCGTAGTGCCAATAAAACTCTTGAATTTTGTATTGAACGATTTAAGTGTAGTGTTGTTGGCTGTCTTTAACATCATTCCTTGATTCGTAAAAGTTCCATTTGAACTATTTTTGAATTCGCTATTAGGAAGTAGGGTTGTCTGAACAATCTCTTTCAACCATACTTTGGCTTTGTCATTTTCTATAGACACATAAGATCCTGGTATAGATACAATGTTTTCTCCTGCACTCATTGATAAGGTGTCTATTGCATTAGTGCAATCTTCGTCGCTATATATGATGATGTTTGTCTCTTTTGCTGAAGAAATCTTAAAGTTGAATAACAAATCTTGATTCTTTATGTCATTAGAATCAGGCAATAATGTCTCAGTTTCAATGCTCTCAATAGTCTTGTCCATTTTTACATAAATGTAGTCTGTAGATACAGGACATATACTATCTGTAGGAGTCATTACAACTTTGTATACTCCCTCTGAATCAGCGACACAAATGTTGGATGTCTCATTCAATTTGTCTTCGTTGAGGTACCAGCTAAGAGTATAGTCTTTTTCTTCTAATGTCGACGAAGTGAGAGCTTCAATAGCAGTTTCTCTATTTCTACATGTTGAGACTGTATCTCCTAACAAACGAACACTAGGACATAGTGTTGCCAATTCACAGTCGAATGACATTGGGTGAAGGTAGTGTATTGTTTCGGCATCTGATCCTACGCCACATTGTCCAAAATCGTTAAGACCGAATGCAAAATATTGTTTTTTGTTGTTGACAACGAACCCGAAATTGTCTCCGCATTCAATGGCTACCGCATCGTTTACAATAGATCCATCTTCGTATGTCAGGAATATTGGAGTATGGAATTCATTTGCTAAAGTATCAACACCAGCTACACCTCCATTGCCTTCGTTGTTTCCCCAATAGAGAAGATATCCGTCGAATGTCACAGCGGCTCCATATCCTCTTCCTCCATCAATTTGTTTTACGTTGCTAAGGTAGTCGAGCCCACTTATTTTTGCATAATCTCCTGCGATTATTGGGTTGGCGTAGATTGATGCTCCTAGGTGTCCAGTGCCAGTGCATCCTCCCCAACCACCGTTTCCCCAACCGTATGCTTTACCATCTTTTGTCACAGCAAAAGAAGAGCAGTCTCCAGAGCCGATGGCAACAACGTCTTTTAATGGATTCTTAGTATTTTCAAGTAAGACTGGTTTTAGTTCATTTTGAATTTTTTCTGATTGTTTTGATCCATGACCGTCAAAACTGCCTGTGCTATAGATTATTCCATCAGAAGTCAAAGCGAAAAATGAATTGTCTCCAGCACAAATGTCGACGACATTATCTATCCGTGCTCCTTGCTCATTGCGAGCTGTGTCTACATCGTTGAAAAACTCAGATATTACGACAGTGTTGTCTTTTAGAAGTGCAATGAATCCATTTGTAGATCCTGCGACTTTTTTTACATTCCCTAAGTATTTGCCTCCAGGATTTCCGTCTTCGTCATATCCCTTGAGTTGACCACATTCAACAGGGCTTATTTCTTTATACTTATACTTGTTTGTAGAATCGTACGCCATTCCCCAATAATAGAGCACACCCTTGTCTGAAATGCCAGAAATTGTCAATCCGGATCCTGCATCTACTTGTATGAATCTAATACCTTTGGTATCAACTAAATTTGGTGTTGAATAAAACCCTTTCTTTTCGTATCCTGCGATAGTTGTGTCAAGACAAAGGATATTGGTACTTGTTGTGTCTAATTTGTTCATGTTTTGTCCCCATGCATAAACTTTATTGTCTTTGCAGAGTGCTACACAAGCAGAAGAACCTCCACTTATAGGCATAGGCATTGTTGTTGCTTGTGAAATGCCAGCAAGCAAAACAGAACTAGTGAGTAATAATTTTTTTAAATACATAAATTTGATTTATTTTTTGATTAGCATGTTAAAAATAATAGTATCGCAAAAATACTCAGTCAAATATTGTTTGCAAATATATAGTTTTGTGTGGAGTGCGCATTGCCTTTTTGTATTAAATTATGTTAAAAGACATTGGGATATTTTTGACTTTTATAAAATAAAAAAAGCGACGTGAATATTCACGTCGCTGAAAATATACATTTAGAGTTTAATTCCTATTAGAAGTGGAATCCGAAAGAAAGCATGAAATGGTTGCTTCCATACTTTTGGTCTCCTAACTCATTTGCGTATGTAGAGACAAGGTTACAAGTGCCTTCGTATGGCTGCTGAAGCATATACTGAACTGTCGCAAGTTTACGGATGTATGCGAAATCAACATATGCCACTCTTCCACTGTATCCAAATCCAGCACTGATGTACTGACGTAATTTAGGAGAAGTGAACGAATAAATAGGTCCATAATAGAAGGTTCCTTCTGAATCTTGATCCCAATAATCTCCAACGTAAGCTCCTCCTAATGTTTCAAGTTTATTGCATGCCTCTTTTGCTTCAAGCACAGGAGCTGTGCATACAGCATATCCTGCACGGATATCCAATCCGCCAACGACGTTGACCTCTGCACCAACTTTTAAAGTATGCTGTGTCTTGCAAATGTCTTTAATATCCTTTTCAAGTTGTCTCATCTTCAGGTTGGCAAACTCTCCCCACATTCTTGTGTAGTTTCTCATTGAGTAGTCGATGCCGATGTTAGCTCTGTCTCCGACCATGAATCCCAATTGAGCTGAGAATTTCATAGGTGTGTGGATCTTGTATGGATAATCGTCCAATGTCTCTTTTTTGTTTTCTATAAAAGACCAAGATTCGTCAATGTTGTATAGAGTAGGGGTCTGGATTCCAACTCCGACACGCAAGAAGTCAGTAGGCTGGTAAAGCAAACCTACGTTGAAATTACATCCGGTTCCGTCTGCACTTATTTCGTAGTCATCGTAAACATTATCGTCTCTATAAATGTTGTTCTTTTCAAAGCGTAGATCTGTGATTCCTACAGCAACACCGAAGTAGAACTGGTTGTTGATGTTTCCGGCGTATGCAAAGTTGATAGCATCTGTTCCACCTTCCTCATGGTCGTTTGTCGTTGAATTGTAGATTCTGTCTTCAATGAACATGTCGCTGTCGAATGTACGGTTGCGGTTGTAAGTGATTGCTAGTGCCGACGACATATAGCCACTATTGTTGTTGTGGTCGATGTTGAAAAGCAACGAAGCGTCACTCACAGCAAATGAACACTGACCGTCATTGTTTGAATAAAGGTCAAAAGTCAAACCGATGTCTGATTTTGTGCCTGCCGCAATGCTGGCTGCGTTGTCTTTCAAAGCACTTGATACACCTCCGATTGCACCCATGGCTCCACCCATACCTGCATAGCGGGCTGATCCCAAAGTCGGGTCTTCCAAACTTAGGTTCAATAATTTGTATGCGTTAATGTCTTGTGCATTTGCTATTGTCGCTGACAATGCGGTAGCGCACAATGCTATTCCAAAATATCCTATCTTCATAACTATCCGTTTTTATTTGTTATGTTTTGTTTATGCAAAGTTAAAATATATTCTATAGGATACACCTGATTTAATCTTAAATATCTTTAAAATAGAATAATTTACCTAAAAAAGTAGTATGCTATGAAAATTGCGGCTATTGCGCCGACAGTGTCTGCCACAAGTCCAGCTGTGACTGCATATCTTGTCTTGCGGATTCCTACAGAACCGAAATATAGAGCTACAATGTAGAATGTGGTGTCTGCTGCGCCTTGGAACAGGCAGGATAGTTTGCCGGTGAAACTGTCGACTCCAAATGTCTGCATCGTCTCCACCATCATGGCTTTTGCTCCGCTTCCCGACAATGGCTTCATTATCGCTACGGGCAATGCGTCTACAAAATCGGTGTTGAGGCTAGTCCAGCTCCACAGCCATTTTAGCCCGTACATCAGATAATCCATCGCTCCGGATGCTCTGAACACACCAATCGCCACCAACATTCCGACCAAGTATGGCATCACCTTGATACTGGTCTCAAACCCTTGCTTGGCTCCTTCGATGAAGCATTCATACACATTCACTTTTTTGTAGGCGGCTCCTCCAATGAATGTGATTATGATTGTGAAGAGTAGGGCATTGCTGACAATTTTCGACGTCATGATCATCTCTTCCTGGTTGAGACGGGAAAATCCGTACATCATTAGTCCGATGATGGTGCTGATTCCGACAAGCCAACTGATCACTACTTTGTTACAGAGGTTGAGATGCTGCTTGATGCCGACGTAGATGATTGCCGCCACCGTCGAAATGAATGTGGAAAGCAGCAATGGAATGAATATGTCTGTCGGGTCGGCGGCTCCAAGCACACTTCTTTGTGCAAGGATGGTGATAGGAATAAGTGTCAGTCCTGAGGTGTTGAGGGCGAGAAACATGATTTGCGCGTTGCTCGCCTCTTTTTTGTTTGGATTCAATTCTTGCAACCCTTTCATCGCCTTCAGACCTAGTGGTGTGGCTGCATTGTCCAACCCTAACATATTGGCTGAAAAATTCATGAGAAGTTGCCCGTTGACGGGATGGTCTTTGGGCACTTCCGGAAACAGCTTGTTGAAGAATGGACCGATGATCTTAGAAAGAACATTTATAGCTCCTGCTTTTTCTCCGATATTCATCAGTCCTAGCCACAAAATCATCACTCCTCCAAGAGGTAGAGCAATTTTCATCACGGCAAACTCCGACATGTGGAATGTGCTGCGGACGATGCGCTCAAACACCATGTAATCCTGAAATATGACACATTGCAGAATCGCGACGAAGAACGCAATTATGAAACAGCCTATCCAAACGTAGTTTAACACCATGATTCTTCTCTGTTGATTTTTAGTTGTGACATGAATTGCAAGTTGTACACTTATGCGTCTCTCTGCGGAAACGTTTCTCAATCAATACTTTGATTCTGTTTCTCAAAGCCTCAATATCGATTTTCTCTACAATATCGTTGGTGAAAGCAAGAAGCAGCAACATTCTTGCCTCTTTTTCAGAGATGCCTCGTGTGCGAAGGTAGAACAGTGCTTCGTCTTCAATTTGACCTACCGTCGCTCCATGCGAACATTTCACGTCGTCGGCATAGATTTCCAACTGTGGCTTTGTATACATTTTGGCTGTTGTCTTGGCACAGATATTCTTGTTGCTTTGATATGCTTCTGTCTTCTGCGCGTTCTTCTCCACAAGGATTCGTCCGGCGAACGATCCGTATGAACAATCGTCCATGACGTACTTGAACAGCTCTGTGCTTTTGCAGTGCGACACTTTGTGGTTTATATATGTGTCGTTGTCGATGTGGTCGTGCTCGTCGCCAATCACTATTCCACACAATGTCGTCTCGGCATGCTCTCCACTTAGATTGATGCGGATGTTGTTGCGAGTGTATCCTGTGCGCAAAGTTATGTTGTTGATATTTGCCACAGATGATTTTGTCTGCTCCACATATAGTGAACCGATGTTTGTTGTCTGTCGCTCTGAGTCTGAAATCTCGTAGTGGCTGTAGACTGAATTTTCTGCCAAACTGACTTCTGTCACTCTGTTTGCCAAGAATTTATGTCCTGATTCGCTGTGGTTGCAGATGATCACTTTTGCTGATGCGTTCTCTTCCAAAATGATGAGGTTTCGGCTCGTCGCCAACAAGTCGAAGTCGGCATGCATCATGTTGATCAGCTGGATAGGCCGTTCTATCTGGACATTTTTGGGAACATACAGCACGAATCCATCTTGCGCAAAAGCGGTGTTGAATGCCACCATCACGTCTGATGAGTGAGGCGCTATCTTTCCGTAATATTTGCTGATGATTTCTGGATGCTCTTTTGCGACGGTGCTGAGTGAACCTGCAACGACGCCAAGCTTCGACAATTCTGCTATCTCATCTTTTGCAATAGCTTCTGCGAAGATGTCGTTCACCACATAGAAATTATGTGTCTTAAGTCCGGGCACATCGCATTTGTATGGAGCTGTTGTGCTGGCGATCTCTATGCGACGGATATTCATTCCGTATTCAGTGGCGAAGACGTCTGAAATGTTGCTGCGTTTGTAGCGCTCTTGCTCGTCTGTAGGGAATCCCATGCGGCAGAACACATCAAATGCCTCATCACGGATAGCATCGAGTGGGGCGGCAGAGGTGGTCTGCAGCAACTCTCTATGCTTGTTGTAGATGTTTATGTATGATTCTTCTACCATAGATTATTCTCCTAACTCTTTTTTAATCCAGTCGTAACCCTTCTCCTCAAGTTCAAGAGCCAATTCTTTTCCCGCGCTCTTCACAATCTTTCCTTTGTAAAGCACATGCACGAAGTCTGGCACAATATAGTCGAGCAGACGCTGATAGTGAGTGATGACGATGCTTGCGTTCTCACTGCTCTTCAATTTGTTGACTCCTCCTGCAACGATACGTAGAGCGTCGATGTCAAGACCTGAGTCTGTCTCGTCGAGGATCGACAATTTTGGCTCCAACATTGCCATTTGGAAAATCTCGTTACGTTTCTTCTCTCCTCCGGAGAACCCTTCGTTCACAGATCTGCCGGCAAGTTTGTTGTTGAGCTCTACATACTCCTGCTTCTCACGCATAAGTTTCAAGAAATCAGAAGCGGAAAGAGGCTCAAGACCTTTATATTTGCGGTGCTCGTTGATTGCGGCGCGCATAAAGTTGGACATGCTCACTCCTGGAATCTCCACTGGATATTGGAAACTCAAGAACAGACCTTCGTGGCTTCTGTCCTCTGGAGATAGTTCAAGCAGATTCTTGCCATTGAAGATCACTTCTCCCTCAGTCACCTCGTAGCTCGGATTTCCAGCCAATACTGATGATAGGGTACTCTTTCCAGAACCGTTGGGTCCCATGATCGCGTGGACTTCTCCTGCGTTGATCGACAAATCGATACCTTTAAGAATCTCTTTGCCGTTGCTTTTGATTATTGCGTGTAAATTTTTTATTTCTAGTAACATAGCTCTTTTTTGTTTTATTGATTAACCGACGCTTCCTTCCAACGATATGCTCAAAAGGTTTTTAGCTTCTACAGCAAATTCCATTGGCAGTTTGCTGATCACCTCTTTTGCGTATCCTCCAACGATTAGAGCGATTGCGTCTTCTGTTTTAATTCCTCTCTGGTTGCAGTAGAACACTTGGTCTTCACTGATTTTTGATGTTGTCGCTTCGTGCTCCACAATGGCAGTCTCATTTCTCACCTCCATGTATGGGAATGTGTGAGCTCCACATTTGTCGCCAAGTAAAAGGCTGTCACACTGTGAGTAGTTTCTTGCGTTTGAAGCATTTTCCACAACCTTCACCAAACCACGGTAGCTGTTTTGGCTGTGTCCGGCTGAGATACCCTTCGACACGATGTGAGAGTGGGTGTTCTTGCCGATGTGTATCATCTTTGTACCTGTGTCTGCCTGCTGGTAGTTGTTAGTGACGGCAACAGAATAGAATTCGCCGACTGAATTGTCGCCAAGCAACACACAGCTTGGATATTTCCATGTGATTGCGCTACCTGTCTCCACCTGTGTCCACGACACTTTTGATCCGTTGCCTTTGCATAATGCTCGTTTGGTCACAAAATTGTAGATGCCACCTTTGCCGTCTTTGTCGCCCGGATACCAGTTTTGCACCGTCGAATATTTGATTTCTGAATGTTCCATTGCCACAAGCTCAACGATTGCAGCGTGGAGCTGGTTCTCGTCGCGCATAGGAGCGGAGCATCCTTCAAGGTATGAGACGTAGCTGTCGTCGTCTACAACGATCAGAGTACGCTCAAACTGACCTGAACCTTTTGCGTTGATTCGGAAATATGTGGAAAGCTCCATCGGACAACGTACGCCCTTAGGTATGTATACGAATGTTCCGTCGCTGAACACAGCTGAGTTGAGAGCCGCATAGAAATTGTCGGTGTGGCTTACCACAGAACCGAGATATTTGCGTACAAGTTCTGGATAGTTGTGTACTGCCTCTCCGATCGAACAGAAGATGATGCCAAGTTCAGCCAGGGCCTCTTGTTGAGTAGTCTTGACAGAGACGCTGTCCATCACCGCGTCGACAGCCATTCCAGCTAAAGCTTTCTGCTCATGAAGAGGAATTCCGAGTTTGTCGAATGTTTTAAGTAGCTCAGGGTCGATTTCCTTGTTTTCACTTCCTTCTACTTCTGCTTTTGGGGCAGCGTAGTAGTAAATGTCTTGAAAATCAATTTCTGGAATTGAGAGATGGGGCCAAGTTGGCACAGTAAGAGTCTGCCAATGGCGAAATGCTTCAAGTCTGAATTCAAGAAGCCATTCAGGTTCGTTTTTCTTTTTCGAGATAAGACGGATGATGTCTTCGTTGAGACCTTTGGGTATGATTTCGGTCTCAATGTCTGTAGTAAATCCGTACTTGTAATCTTCGTTAGTAACTTTGTCTACTATATTATCCATAGAGTCATTTGACATATTTTTGCAAAAGTAATAAAATTAGTGGGTTAGTTTTAGGGTTAGTCAATGATTTTTTGCCAACTTTGCAATATAATCAAATAAAAAGAAGAGCTTATGGAGATTGGTGTGGTTTTAGTAGTATGTTTGATTTTGGTGCTTGTCGGTCTTGTGGGAAGTGTTATTCCCGGACTTCCTGGGACACCTCTGTATCTTGTCGCGATGCTTATTGCCCGTTTTTGCGGAGACGTGGAAATGTCAAACTTGGAATTGTTTGTCATTTTTATACTTGTGGCGGCCACGTTTGCGGTTGATTTTTTCTTGCCGATGTGGACGACGAAAAAGTTTGGAGGCACAAAGGCAGGAGTCTATGGCAGTATAGTCGGACTGTTGGTCGGCTTGTTTTTGCCGTTGCCATTGCCTCTTGGCACGTCGACGATTTTTTGTATGTTCCTTGGTGCGATAATAGGAGAGTATATAGCCGGGCAAAGCAATGAAGTGGCGGTGAAATCAGGTATGGGAAATCTTATAGGATTCATTGTTGCGACGACGGTGAAATTCGCGTTGGGTGTATATTGTGGCTGGCGACTGATTTCATTTGGACTGGATTTGATTAAAAATTAGATCATTCATATAAAGAAAAATCCAATTTTTATACCTATGTTCAGAAAAATCAAAAAAAACATCTAAAATGGCAAATACAAAGGGACAAGGAATAAGGCAAAGGGAAATAGATAAATGTTTGAAAAGTGAAAGAGGCTATTCTACAGCTGAATTGATGGAAAAGTGTAATAATGAACTTCGTGTAAGGGGATATGAGGAAGTTACTTCTCGAAACACTATAACCTCAGACCTTGATGAGATAACCACTGTATATTGTGTAGAGATAGAAAAGATTAGGATTGGAAGAAATATACGATATCGTTATGAAGATCGAAACTTCTCTATTTATAAAACGCCATTAACAGATGGCCAGAAGGAACAACTTAAGGAAATAATAGAGTCAATATCTATATATGAGGGAAGACCGCAGTCGGAATGGTTGTCTGGATTTACAGAGGAAATGAAATCCATACTGGAAATAGACTCATGTGATAGAGAGAAAGTAGTCGGTTTCGATAATAATGAAAAATTGGTTGGACTTGAACACTTCAAACCATTGATTGATTCAATTCGACATCGAAAAGCGGTCAGCGTAAAATACCGTAGCTTCAATAGTCCAGAAGTAGAACAAGTGGTATTCCATCCTTACTATCTTAAACAATACAATAACAGATGGTTTATATTTGGGGAAAAGAATGACAGAACAGATCTGACAAACTATGCCTTGGATAGGATAGTTACATTATCTGAATCAGATGTGCTTTATCGTCCTAATAATGGGAAATACGATTTTTCCACATACTTTGATGATATGGTAGGAGTTTCACGTAAAGACGGAAAGCCTGTGACAGTAAGACTTTGGATAAGTGCCTTTAGGTATCCGTATATAAAGACAAAACCCATACATAAATCACAGAAAGAGATCAAATTGAATGAAGATCGAAGTGCTGAAATTGAGCTTAATGTAATATTGAATCTTGAACTGGAATCAAGACTTCTATACTATGGACCAGAACTGAAAGTATTGGAACCTGATGCCCTGAAAAACCGTATCAAAAAAAAAATTGAAGAAAATTTGAAAAATTATTTATAGACGCAATTAGATTGAGCCTATCCGCAATAATTTTGCCATCAGAAACAACAAAACTTACCCTAGTTTATGCAGGGGTTCTTTGATGTCTTTTGAGACTGGAGATGAAGAGGACGGTTTTGTTATTATTAATCAGTCAAATTTTTTTTCTATGAAAAAAAAAGATTTTAATGGAAGCAACGCTTCCAAGTTAGTGACAGAGATGGCAAAAGTAGCTATAAAGTCACAGGCCAAAGAGAAAGGTGCAGAGATGATCCTAAGCACAGCGGCAGGCAAAACGGTAGCAAGTACTGCATATCACGGTTGTCGTGAAGTTGTGAATTCAGTATGCAAGTCTGGGATCGGCAAGAAGGTGGTTTCTAGCATGGCATCGGGCATTGCAGGCAAGTCGTTGGCAGGAGCGGCATCTAGATCGGTGGTGTCTTCCGCTTTGAAAGGTAATGCGGTGACTGCAAGTGTGGGGATGGTGATCTCATCCGCTGGTGACACGAAAGACTATCTTGACGGTACAATCAGTGGTAAACAGTATGCCAAAAAACTTACAAGTAATGCGGCTGGTGTAGGGGGAGGCATGGCAGGCTGGGCGGCTGGAGCAGCTGTAGGATCCGCATTCGGTCCGGTAGGAACCGTTGTCGGAGGACTTATTGGTAGCTTTTTGGGTTGCAATGGTGCTTCTAGTGCAACCAAGAGTATTCTTGATTGATGCTTAGTCATTAATGTTTTAATTGTTTAGTCTTAATGCTGAGAAATTTATTCTCCAAGTTTGCTTGGAAATTAAATGGATTAAGTCATTTTGACAGTACAAAGTCCTCTTGGAATCCACATCTGAAGATTTTTTTCAATGTGTGTATTGTGAATTCAAACGCAGTAAGGATTCTACTCTATGTTAAAGATGTTTTGGATGTGATGCATCAGAGAATTACGGTTGATCGTTTTCTGAGAAAGACATTTGCTCTATTTACATTTTTGACAGCTTCGATTATTGGATGGAAAATAGGATATGGCTACGTACAAGAATTTTCTATATTGCCATCATTAGTTGCAAGCATATTTATGGGTAATGTGGCAGATTTTTATGTGAAACGTTACCTATTCACTATTAATTAACTAAACATAAACATTATGAGAATAAAAGTATTAAAAAAAATCTTATACAAGATCTGTTGTGAGGGTTATGCCGATTGGGAAGTCAATTTCTGTGATGAAGAAGGGGACAGTTACACTGTGAACCACATCTATGTAGATGACGATGGTGACGTATGCCTAGAGTCAACAGACGCGGAGTATGACACTTACGATTTTACAGCTGCGAATATCCTTGGACGTTTGAAGAACTATGATCCAGACGGATATGTGTACTTCTTGGAAGAAGACGAGGACGAGGATACCTATGCTTGTGATATTGAATGCCATTGGTATACTGATTACGACGAGGATGGAGATGAAATTCTATACATTGATTGTCATGGAATGGATGATGATTGACGAGGCGAGCGGAGAGTATGGTAGTCTGACATGTCGGATTACATATTGTCAAAGTGAATAAGTCCTGGAAAATCCAGGCAGCCATTGTGATATGCCTATGTGGCTATCACAATGGAATTTTATAAATTCTCTTAAAAAATAAAAAAATGAGAAATTTAAATACAAAACCAACAGAGCTGACAACGTCTAAGATGTCTGCGGCAGTGGAGTGGATATACGAAGAAGTTCAGGAAGGAGCTATTGAGATGGCAAGAAACTATAGCAACGAAGACGGAACTTTGAGTGAAAAGGTTAACAGGTTGATCCGAAACCAGAAACTAAAGGCGGCATCCTCAGGATTCATTTCTGGATTGGGAGGTCTTGCGACAACATTGGCATTATTGCCTGCCAATGTGGCAAGTGTGCTATATTTCCAGATTAAGATGGTCATGTCAATCGCTGTCATGTGTGGTTACGATGTGAAGGACGACAGAGTTAAGACTCTTATCCTGCAGTGCATGGCATGCAGCTCAGCGGCAGACGTGCTAAAAGCAATGGGTGTAGAAGGCTGCAAACGTATTACACAGGCAATGATTTGCAAAATACCAAGAGCCTGGCTGTCTTCCATCAACAGGGCACTAGGGGTAAAACTAATTACTAAGTTCAGTTCGAAGGGTGCGGTAGTCTTAGGCAAGGCAGTTCCACTTGTTGGTGGTTTGATTGGAGGGTCAATTGACGCCTACACAACAAACAAAATTGGAAATGTGGCTAGAGAATTGTTTGTATATGAGGAGGTCTTGGTATGATCTAAATCATCTGTTTGTGCGATTAAAATAATATAAAATTTTAAATTTAAGAAAAATGAACAACTGGCAGAAATTTGGTTTGTGTGGAGTTGCAATTTCATTGACAATTGCTGCAGTAAACACTTCAAAAGAAGAGTGGAAATCAATAGGAGAAGCGACAAAGAAAGCTTGGCCTAAAATTTTCAAGGTAGGAAATGTCCTTTTGGGTGATGATGGTAGTCGGAACTCATAGAACATTCTATAGCAGAGAGATGTTGTTGCCTGGCGAACAACAACGCTCTCTGTTTTCTTAATGACAAACGAAAAAGAATGTTGAATAATTTGCTCATTTAATTTAATTATTAATTTTGTAAAAAAGAGAATATAATATGGATAGTAGTTGGAATTTCATATCAGAATCATCAGATTTAGAATTACGTGTATTAAAAACAGCATTGGAAGAATCTAAACAATATTTTGTATCATGTGGTATGAAACATATATTTGACAATGCATTTAATGCTGAATATGTGCTTGAATCTTTATTTGAAAAAATGAATTTGGCCACTAATGTAACATATCTCGATTTTCTAAAACAACTTCTTTCAACTAAGGAAGAAAATAGCGGTATTGATGTAGAAAATCGTGTTATAGCAAATCTTTTCTATGTATATATTTCTACACTTGATTCTGAGTGGCGATCAAAATTTATGTCAACTTTCGAATTTTTGGGAGGTCCTGAAATGACATTCAAACAGGAAATTCTAAGACGTCTAACTTCATCTGATATTTTTAGGTCAGTTGCTCCGTATTTATTGTTGACTTTTTATTTGAAAGAAGGAAAAGAAATTGTGACTGATTCTAGGTCCTTAGCGATATCATCTTTAAAGAGCATAAGTACTTTAGCAAAATGGCATGCTTCATTATTTGTTCCAAATGTTGCAAATGTTGCATTGGAAATGGCATTGTATTATAAAGTGTTAAAAAGCCTCTCATCTGAAAGTGATAAATTCATCTTGCCACCACCTGTTGCGGTGGCAATAATATATTTGCATACTAATTGCAATAGCAGGATAAATTCAGAAGCCTCTGCTGCCGAATATGTTGACTGTCTTATTCGATTTAACAAAGTTTTTGACACTAATAATGAGGCAATACTCTCAATCATGTTTTCTTTGATAGAAGATAAACTCGAAAATGACGAGTATGGATTGGAATTATGCAACCTAGTTTGTACTACCCTTAAGGATAAAAAATTAGAAATTCCAAAAAGAATCAAGAATCAACTACACAACTTTAGGGATTATTTAATATACAGTCTAATGAGTAGATTGAATATTATTACAGATGATCAGAAAGGAAAATATGATTGTTTTAACACGATTTACAGTGATCTTGAAAAAAATGCATTATTTTATGATTATGAGTTCCCATATTTAAGCGTCTCCGATAATTTCTATTATTATAAAAAGGACTATAGCTCAATATATATAGTTGCAGACTTCCTGTATTTGGCCTCGAAAGGAATAAATCCTTTTCTCCATATAAAAGATAAATTTGATGAAGATGAATTTTATATTATATGTTATGATAGCAAATCTCGAAAAATCATAGAAAAACCAGATGTGGAATATTATGATTTTACACATGGATACAATGAATTCAATGAATCGATATCTGAAATTGTGAATACCCCATTGTCAAAACATTTTTCCGATGAAGATGAAGATTCTATATCGGAATTTATGAATATGATAATTAATGGAGATATAAGCGAGCTTGAAAAAATTAGTTCTTTATTAAAAATTAAGACTTCAGATAAGGATTCTAAAGTATTAAGTAAGATATCTCCTGTTTTTGATGCAATAGTATTGTTTAGAAAAAGAAATGCTGCTATAAGTAACATGGCTCATACATTGCGTCATGGATTTGCTCCTAGAATAAAAGATATAAAACGATATATTATAGAAACTACAAAAGGGAAAAAAGAAAAAGAAGAGTTGCTAAACAAGGTGCATTATATAGGAGAAGGATGGGGTTCTTTAATTGAGTTAATAGACTCTTCTTTTTCTTTAAGGGAGGAAAATTTAACCAATATGTTGGAGCAGATAAAAAAAGAGTATAAAACAGATTCATTTCAAATTCAGTTTGTATCTGATGAAGAATATTGTGTTAATGTTACAGATTCATTCAAACATGCTGTTCTAATTAATATTCTTGATAATGCCAAGAAACATGCATTTGCAACAAATGCAAATAAGAATAAAAATATAGTCAAATTTGAAATCTTGCCAGATCAGAAAAAAGAAAATGAAATACTGCTAAGAATTTCTAATAATGGAATTCCTTTTACGGGAAATACTCAAGATGTTTTTGACTTTAAAATCAAATATGGAGAAACGGGAAACACAGGAGAGGGTTTGTATTATGCAAAACAAAATTTGCTTCTATGTAATAGTGATATAAAGATGTGTTCATATCCAGAAAAGGAGTTTTGCGTTGTATTTGAAATCAAATTAAATCGAGTTTATCATGAAAACGGAGAATAATTAATATCATTTATTAGTTGCTATTCTGGACATTGCTTATACTCTAAAATGGTGTTTGTCAGTTCCGTCCTAAGATAGCTGCACCCGAGAGAAAGCTTGCTATTTGATTAGTATTGTTTGCTGGGATAGCTCTGTGGGAATATTTTATTTATGGGAAAATTAAGTTTCAATATAATTTGTCTATTTTTGTAAATGTTGCAAGTACTATTGCAATATACTTACAGGACGTAAAATTTAGAAAGCAATATGTATAATGTATTATGGGTAGATGACGAGTTTGATACTTCAATGAAGACCACTTTGGAGAAAGCAAAGCAAGATTATAAAGGCTGTATTAATTTTGAAATCGCTTCTGATTTCAATGAATTTAAGACGGTCTTTAACAGAGGACCTGTTTGGGACGCCTTGATACTAGATATCAATATTCCTCTTGATAAAAATGATACAGATAATAATACTCCCACCCTACTTATTGATTCTATATTTAACGAATTTAAAGAGATTCAAGAATGGAACATTCCACGATTTGCTTATTCTGGAATGCCAGATCTTAAGGGAGGATCAAATGCATCAGCCAAACTAAGAAATCTAATGGCAAGTCTAAAAAATTATGGATTTCAAAAAAATGTCAGGCATTCTTCAGAGAAAGCTTTCTATTGGGATAAACAAGACTTGGATGAGAACGACGGAAAAGATTTTATTTTTAAAGATGTGTGTCGTTATCTAGAAGAAAATAATGTATTTAAAGGTCATATCTCACTTTACAATATTTATAACGAACTAAGACAAAAAGGGTTTAAGGATGCAAGTGACACTATAAAAAATCTTGTTCGCTGGAAGAATAAAGAAAAAGATATAAATTTTCCTGCAATATATGCTCTGAGAGAATCCCTAAATAAAGTTGTGTCAGAAATGCTTCCAGATATGGTAAAAAAAGAAAAAGAAAAAGGGGATCATAATCTTATCACATATGCTTATAATGTAGCTGAAGATCCTTTTACTAAAGCTACCATTGGATGGCTAAAAAATATAAACAGTTATGTACATGACTCTAAAGACAAAAATAATACCTGTGTCGATCCCTGTTATTATGACATTTTCTTTATTGCAACCGAGAAATTATGTGAATTGGTTTGGAGATTAATGGAGGGTGGAGAAAATAATCAAACAACTACAGAGTTCGAATCCCAAATCAAAGAAAAATCCCAAACGGGTAACGAAAATCAAATCAAAGACAAGTTCATATTTATTGAAGAAAATGGTGGAGCAACAGTTACGCTCTACAATGGTACTTCTAAAACAATTAATTATGTTCCTCGAGAAAAGGGCAGCATAGTGAAAGCTTCTACAATAAGAGATGAAAAACTATTCTCACTAAATGATGTACCTCTTCCAGAAAAAGGTTTCTATTTTGACATATGTATGACCTTACATTGTATAATAAATTCCATTAAAATAAAGGATGATTCGGAAGAAAAAGAAAAAATGATTGAACGTGCTAAATTGTATCGTGGTAAAGCCAAAATTGATGGAATTGGGAAAGATTATTTAGATGCATTGAACGCTTTAATTAAAGTCAACGAAAATAAATAGTATTCATCCGACAAAGAAACCAACTAAGTGAACAATTATTACTATATGCATATAGTAATAATTGTTTTATTACTTTAGTTTCATTATTACTCTGAATCGACACTTAAAAACATTTATTGATTTTTTCACCACGCAATATGACCTATATGTCGACTTTGATGTAGTCTTTGCTTATTATAATACCTTAAAATGTCTTCTATGCCTTTTTTATTCTGTTCTTGTTCTGTTTTCCATCCTATGTGGTTCTTTACAAAGATACTCTAAAGAAAATCCTCCACCGCCTCCAAAGTCGAAACCTCCAAATTGTGCGAAGACCATCGAGCAACTGGCAAGAACTGCCAGTAAAGAAATGTGTTTTTCATTTTAATAATGTTAGATTAGTATAAATGTTAGATTGTATTGTGTTTTTAACGGGAGACAAATTTATAGAATAGTTTTTATTTTGATGTGGAATTTTTGTTGATACATATCGATTCTTGAAATTTTAGACGAATTGTCTAGTTTTTTCTATCAATTGTTCCATATGAACGTTGAATAAAATGAACAAGAGTTTAAGTTTTATGCTGTAAAATTATTATTATATGATTGAAATTCATTGTATAAAGCAAATGATGTGTTTTGAGAAAAACATGTGTGTATACAAATAAAAAAGGGATGCTGAAACCAGCATCCCTAAATTTTTATCGTTTGAATTGATTATTCAGCCTTACCCTTTGAACCAAGAACGTTAACGATCTTGTGAGTGTACATCTTAATCATCTCCTTACGAGCGTCACCACAGTACTGACGTGGGTCGAAGTGATCTGGGTGCTCAGCGAAGTGCTTACGAACAGCACCTGTGAAAGCAAGACGAGAGTCAGAGTCGATGTTGATCTTACATACAGCTGACTTAGAAGCCTTTCTCAATTCAGACTCAGGAATACCGATTGCGTTTGGCAACTTACCACCGTAATTGTTGCACATCTCAACGTACTCCTCAGGAACTGAAGAAGATCCGTGAAGAACGATAGGGAAACCACCCTGCTTCTCAAACTTCTTCATTACGCCCTCAAGAACGTCGAATGCCAATGGCGGTGGAACAAGCTTACCAGTTTTTGGATCGCGTGTACACTGCTCAGGAGTGAACTTGTAAGCTCCGTGAGATGTACCGATTGAGATAGCTAGAGAGTCACAACCTGTGCGAGTAGCGAAATCTACTACCTCCTCAGGGTTAGTGTATGTGTGGTGGTCTGCAGAAACCTCGTCCTCAACACCTGCCAATACTCCAAGCTCACCCTCAACTGTAACATCGAACTTGTGTGCGTAGTCGCAAACCTTCTTTGTTAGAGCTACGTTCTCCTCGTATGGAAGGTGTGAACCGTCGATCATAACTGAAGAGAATCCGTTGTCGATACAGTCCTTGCAAAGCTCGAAAGAATCACCGTGGTCAAGGTGAAGAACGATCTGTGGCTTCTCCCAACCTAGCTCCTTAGCGTACTCTACTGCTGCCATACCTAGGTAACGAAGGATTGTTCCGTTAGCGTAGTTACGAGCACCCTTAGAAACCTGAAGGATAACTGGTGACTTCTCTGTTGCTGCTGCTGTTACGATAGCCTGAAGCTGCTCAAGATTGTTGAAGTTGAAAGCTGGGACAGCGTAACCGCCCTTAAGTGCCTTAGCAAACATCTCCTTAGTGTTTACCAAGCCTAACTCTTTGTAATTTACCATTTTATGAAAAAATTAAATATTTTTCGTTATTATACGTCGGCAAAAATAATAAATTTTCTTTTTGTTGACGTGTTTGTTGTTCAACTTTTTTAATTACACCAACTTGTGAATAACCAAACCTGAACGTAGCTTTGGCTCAAACCATGTGGCTTTTGGTGGCATGATGTTGCCGCTGTCTGCGATGTCCATGATCTGCTTCATCGACACTGGGTAAAGAGCTAGAGCTGTCTTCATCTCGCCTGAGTCTACTCTCTTCTTCAACTCCTTCAATCCGCGTAGGCCTCCTACGAAGTCGATTCTGTCGGAAGAACGAAGATCCTTGATGTTCAAAATCTCGTCGACAATAAGCTTAGATGAGATGCTTACGTCTAGCACGCCGATTGGGTCGTTGTCGTCGTATGTGCCCTTCTTCGCTGTCAAACTGTACCATTTTCCTGATAGGTAAAGAGAGAAGTTGTGAAGCGCGTTTGGCTTGTACATCTCCTCACCCTTACACTCTACATCGAAGTTTTTCTTCAATGCGTCAAGGAACTGCTCGTCTGTCAATCCGTTAAGATCCTTGATCACACGGTTGTAGTCGAGAATTGTAAGCTGGCTTGCTGGGAAACATACTGCCATGAAGTAGTTGTACTCCTCGTCGCCCTTGTGGTTAGGATTCTGCTTTCTCTTCTCGTCGCCTACAAGCGCGGCTGCCGCTGAACGGTGGTGTCCGTCTGCGATGTAAAGATTCTTCATCTTGCCAAACTCTTCAGTCACTGTCTTGATGTCAGCGTCGTCGCTGATGATCCAGAATTTGTGTCCGAATCCGTCGATAGGGGCGATAAAGTCGTAAACAGGAGTTGAAGCGGCATATTTTGCTACAAGCTTGTCAAGGACAGCGTTGTCTGGATATGCGAAGAATACAGGCTCGATGTTTGCGTTGTTGACGCGGACATGCTTCATTCTGTCTTCCTCTTTGTCGCGACGTGTAAGCTCATGCTTCTTGATCACACCTGTCATATAGTCGTCTACGTATGCACAAACCACAAGACCATACTGAGTCTTGCCGTTCATTGTCTGGGCGTAGATGTAGTATTGCTCTTTGTTGTCTTGTACCAACCAACCTTTGTCCTGGAACATCTGGAAGTTCTGTGCGGCTTTCTCGTAGACACGAGGGTCATATTCACTTGTTCCCTCTGGAAAGTCGATTTCAGGCTTGATGATGTGGTAAAGAGACTTCTCGTTACCTTTGGCTTCCTCACGAGCCTCCTCGCTGTTTAGCACGTCGTATGGACGGCTCTCTACCTGCTCCACCAATTCTTTAGGTGGGCGAATACCTTTAAATGGTTTTACTATTGCCATTTTTATTTTGTTTAAGTTTGTTTATAATCGTTTTTATTTGGTCGCAAAATAGAAAGTGCAGGTCTGCATCGTATATTTCTTTATCTCTACCTCTTTGAATCCTACCTTTAAAAGCAATGCCTTCATCACTTCTCCCTGAGGAAAAGCATCGATGGATTCGGGTAAATATGAGTATGCGGTGCTATTTGTCTTCAATATTTTAGCCATTATCGGAATAAATATTTTTGTGAAGATGCGATAGCCAAACCTGTAAAAAGGATTCGTCGGGACACTTAACTCAAGAATCGCAAGTGAACCTCCGTCTCTGATGACTCTGCAGATCTCTGTCAGACCTTTTTCAAGGCTTTCAAAATTACGTACTCCAAAAGCAATTGTTGCAGCGTCGAAACTTTGACTGTCGAAAGGAAGATTCATGGAGTCGGCACGCATAAGGTCGATGAAATCGCTCTTTTTTGCTGCTTTTACCTTCTCCTCTCCGACGCGGATCATCTCTTCTGATATGTCGACGCCAACAATACGTGCCGGTTGGATCGCATCATACGCTGAAAGCGCAAAATCGGCTGTGCCGGTGGCGACGTCAAGAATTGTGTTGGGATTGGTCTGTTTCAAACGTTTGATCGCCTTCTGACGCCAACTTTTGTCCTGACCAAGCGACATGAGACGGTTCATGGTGTCGTAGTGTGGAGCGATATCATCAAACATCTGCTCTATCTGCTGCGTCTTGCCACTCGCAGAGGATTCAAAAGGCATTACTTCCTCACATTTAAAATCAGACATATTGCTTTCAGTTTAATTTTAGGCAAAAATAGAAAAAAGTAATCAAAGTTGTCGGCTTTATCCTGCACTTATATCTCTTTTAACGATAAAAAATGTATATTTGCCATATGATGTATAAGTGGAGATAGCAAAATGACAGACAAATATATTGATATAGATGCTGTTCTTGAAGCGAAGGCACCGTCTTTAAAAAAGAAGTTGCCGGGCTTTGTGGTTTCCTATCTCAAACGCATTGTTCATGAAGATGAGCTTAATGTGTTCCTCTCAAAGAATTGGAATGAAGACGGAATCACATTTATTGGCAATTTCCTCGCTGAATTGGGAATTTCTTATGAAGTAGACGGTGCTGACAAACTTCCAGAGAGTGGCAGAAACACATTTGTCTGTAACCATGCTTTGGGCGGCCTTGATGGAATTATATTGTTGAAGATGTTGTGTGACAAATATGGTGAGGCTAAAGTGGTGGTGAATGATATACTGATGTATATTTCTCCGATGAAATCGCTATTTATTCCTGTAAATGTTGTTGGCGACAAACAGAATAAGGAAAGCGTGAGCCTGATCGACGAATGTATGGAGAGTGAAATTCCAATTCTATATTTTCCTTCAGGCAAGGTGTCTCGACGGGATAAAGATGGAAATATAGCTGACTTGCAGTGGAAAAAGAATTTTGTGACAAAGAGTATAGAGCATAGAAGGAATGTCGTCCCAATGTTCTTTGACGGTAGAAATTCTAATTTTTTCTATAACTTGGCATATTGGCGGACAAAATTTGGAATACGGCAGAATATTGAAATGTTGTATTTGGCAGATGAAATGTATAAAAACAAGTTTGCCCATTTCAACATTGTCATAGGTGATACTATCGGTTGCGATTCTCTTCGAGATATGCCTGCAATCGAAAAAGCTCGAGTGATACGGGAAAAATGCTATAATTTATCAAAGAAAAATTAGCATGAGACCATTGATAAAACAGATAGATACGGATTTGATAGAGATCGAGTTGAAAGACGCGGGTCTGCTTAGAAAGACGAATAAATCGGGCAATGAATTGTACATTGTCGACTATTTTTCGTCTCCCAACACTCTTGCTGAAATAGGAAGGTTGAGAGAACTTACATTCCGCGATGCAGGTGGGGGAACAGGTAAGGCTTGCGACCTTGATAAATTCGACATTGATGGTGGCAGCGGATGCAGACAGCTTGTGCTGTGGAATCCAGAAGAAAGAGAAATAATCGGTGGGTACAGATTTATTTGTGGTGCTGATGCTAAAATCATAAATGGCAAGCCGTGGTTGACAAGCGAACATTTGTTTGACTATTCCGACGAATTCATCGAGAAATTTTTGCCTGATACAATAGAACTTGGAAGAAGTTTCATTTGTCCGAAATATCAGTCTGGAGCGTCGTCGACAAAGAGCATGTACGCTCTCGATAATTTGTGGGATGGTATAGGAGCTTTGATCGTCAAATTTAAGGCAAAATATCTTTTCGGTAAGGCTTCTATATATTCACATTTTGGAGATGACGCTTTTGCTATAATACGTCATTTTCTCAACTTGTATTTCGCGGATTCACGGAATTTGGTTTATGCTAAAAATCCGATAAAAACAGATGTTTCTGATGAAATCAAATCATTGTTCTGTGGCGACAATTATAAAGATGATTATGTCGTATTAAAACGAGAATTGAAGAAACTAGATCGTCATATACCTCCGCTGGTTAATTCTTATATGAATGTGTCTCCGACTATGATTGCGTTTGATTCCACAATTAATGAGGAGTTTGGGAATGTTTATGAGACGGGATTGCTTGTTACTACTGCGGATATGTATGAGGAAAAAGTGAAGAGACACATGGAGTTCTGAGGTGCGGGATGATGTGATGTTTTTATCCTACATCTGCGGAATCCCCTTTCCCGATATTATTGTCGTGTTGTCTGGCAATCCATATAAACCAGCCTGCCTGTAGCAGTTTGATCGCAAACGAAACGACGCAGAATAATTTTATTGTGGCGATAAAACTCAAATTAGAGATTCCGTATGCCAGAGCAAGAATTCTTAGAATGATGAAAGAAACCTCGATTATAAGGTTGGTTTTCAATTTTAGCAGAACTTCTGGCACAAATACCAGAGTGGCTGAAATGAAACTCGTGGCGAGCCAAGGAAGAAGTATTCTTAGTATCTCTCCTGTTTTTCCCCATCCTGGACCAAAAAGGAATTCAGTTAAACTTGGTAAAATGAAGAATAAAATGCTGAAAGAAACACATAAAACCATTGTTGAATAGACACAGAATTTGTGAATTTCAGGGAATATAGCTTTGCCGTTGTTCATTTTTTCCGATGTGCTTCTCAACATTACTTGATATATCGAGCTGGCAATCATTGCCAAAGGAAGATAACCTATGGTGACCGCCAACGAAAAATATCCGACATTAGTTGTGCCAAAGACAGATGTCAACATCAACACCGGCAATCCGTTGCTCAGATGGCATACCAAATTCTTTGGCATAGAGTAGAGTGGAAAGCCACGATATATTTTTAGGTATTCTTTTGCCAAATGTGTCGGAAGCTGTCGCAAATGTGACACCACTTCCATTATCTTAGATGGCCCAATAATAGCTAGTGCGATAAGTGGTCCGAGAACGGAAGCGTCGATTAGCGCAACCCCTCCTATTGCAAAAAAGCCGAAAGTTAACTTAAGTATGGCGTTTGACAGGCTTTGTACAATTTGATATGTGGCTATTTTTCCATATTGTTTGTCACGGTTGAATATGTACATCAACACTTGCCAGGCTCCGACGGCAGGCACGTATATAGGCAAATACCATAATGCCCACTCAAGGTTTGGAATTTCAAAGAAAGCCGCTATGTCCTCGTAAAAATAGCATGTTGTCAGAGTGAAAATGATAGTGATTGATAACGAAATGACCATAGTCCCTACTAAGGCATACGCACCGTCTTCATTTTTTGGCAAAGGTATAGCATATTGAAGATCTCCGGTCGATATTATCAGTATCGCGTTGGCAATAGTGAGGAAAAGAGACAGCAAAGCGAAGTCGCCAGGCTCATACATTCGCGTCAACAGCGGATATATAAGTATGCCAACCACTTGAGCAATCATGTTTGCAGAAAGCAGCTTGGATATATTTCCAATCTTACTATTCATCGCATTTGCAAAAAAACGATGCGAATTTAGCATTTTTTAACATTTGTGGCTAATTAAAAGCATTTAGGTTATCAACAAAACTAATAATAAGCATCTGTTTTTTCATTTTTTGCGTTTGTATGGCTTTCTAGTACATATTTCCTTTTCAAGATCCAGTTTGATGATTCTGTCAGCTTCTCGTATTATAAACCGTTTCTTACGGAGGAATTTGGATGACTGTTTATTTGGGTTGAAGGAAAGCGGTGATGGCAATAGAGCTACAATAGTGGCTATTTCCTGCTTGTTTAACTCTTTCAGCTTTTTGCCGAAATATATTTCTGCCGCCATTGGCATTCCATAAATGCCGTGCCCAGTTTCAGCCACATTCAAATATACTTCCATGATACGTTTTTTGTCCCAGATTAATTCTATAAGTACGGTGAAATAGGCCTCTAAGGCTTTTCTGAAATATGAACGGTGCGGATATAAAAAGACATTTTTTGCAGTTTGCTGAGATATTGTGCTTCCTCCAATGATTTTTTTATGCGTAAGGTTGTATTTGTATGCTTTGCGTATAGCGTCTATGTCAAGCCCGGAATGTGTCACAAAATAGTGGTCTTCTGAGGCTATCGCCGCTTTTGGCAAATATTCTGGCATCTCTTCAAACGGGGTCCATTTTTTTAGCACACGCACGTCTTCCCCGTTCCACGCATATTCCACACACCTGATAAGCATCAAAGGGGTGATATAGACAGGCACGAAACGGTAGACAATCACCATAATAAGTGATGAAGCGAAAAAAAACACCACAAAATTACGGAGATAAATCAACAGCTTTTGTCTCCAAAATGTTAATTTATGATTAATTCCCATGATAAATCAATCTTCTTGTATTGACAAAAGTATCAATTTTTAGGTAACTTTGCAGTGGTTAAACGCAAAACTTATAGAAATGGCAGAAGTTACAAGTAGTGCGGTGAAAAAAGTAACCGCGACAGTTATTAAATCAATGAGGTCGACGGGAGAGAAAATCTCCATGCTCACTTCATACGACTTCACTATGGCTCAGCTTGTCGATAAGGCGGGAGTTGATGTGATTCTTGTGGGCGATTCTGCGTCTAACACAATGATAGGCAATAAGACTACTCTTCCAATCACGGTGGATGAGATGATTGTCTTCGGAAAAAGTGTAGTTAATGCAGTCAAACGTGCACATGTGGTGATTGATATGCCTTTTGGAAGCTACCAGACCAGCAAAGAAGAGGGAGTGCGTAATGCGTGCAGAATAATGAAGGAGACAGGAGCTGACTCTTTAAAAATTGAAGGCGGACTCGAGTATCTCGACACTATTAAGGCTATCATAAACGCTGGCATCCCTGTTATGGCTCATCTTGGACTTACTCCGCAGTCGGTCAATAAGTTTGGCGGATATGGTGTGAGAGCAAAAGAGGAGGCTGAAGCAGCCAAACTGATTTCCGATGCCAAACTGCTTGATGAGGCTGGTTGTTATGCTATTGTACTTGAGAAAATACCAGCGTCGCTTACTGCAAAAGTAAGAAAGGAAATCTCTATGCCAATCATTGGAATTGGAGCCGGAGTGGAGGCAGACGGACAGGTGCTTGTGATTCAGGATATGCTCGGCATGACTCAGATGAAATTGCCAAAGTTCGTCAGAAAATATGCTAATCTCGATGAGGTTATTACCAATGCGGTAGCAAACTACTGCTCGGATGTGAAAAATGGCAAATTCCCCGATGAAAACGAGAGCTATTGATTGAAATTTTAGTTAAAACATTTTATCAAGGCAGGTTTTATACCTGCCTTTTTATTTAAAGAGTCGACCGATTATGAATTTAACAAAAGACGATATTTTGACCTTCTTTAGCAAGGAGTACGGCAAGGAAGAGTGTGATCAGACATGCCCGTTTGTTGAAGAATGCAATAGTATATTGGCAAAGACGAGCGGAAGGGATACGTTATGTGATGTCTTGGGTGTCTCCAATGGGGTGTCGAGCGAAGTTGAGGTAGATGAGGAATCAGAAGATGAAGATGATTACTTTTAAAATTAAATCAAAAAATCCCCGATTTACTCGGGGATTTTTTTGTTTGTCTATAATCAAAGATTGACACGCACGTCCGTGCGTCTCTACGTATTTACTGATGATACAATTTCGATGTCTGGTATTTTGCCTCCTGAGTAAGGTTTACTCCCAATCTGCGGAACACTCTTTCGTCTGTCTGGGAAAGAATGACGCTTGTGTGTACCTCACAATTCTTCAATTCTGGCAATTTATCCAACGCTTTTTGGGCGTTTTCATCGGTGATTGCACATATTGAAAGCGCAACAAGCACTTCATCTGTATGCAGACGTGGATTGCGATGGCCAAGTGCTCCAGTCTTCAATTTACATACTGGCTCCAACACTGTTGGCGATATCATACGCACGTCGTCGGCGATTCCGGCAAGGTGCTTCAATGCGTTTAGCAATAGGGCTGAACTTGCTCCAAGAAGTTCGGATGTCTTTCCTGTGATGATCGTATGGTTGGCGTCGTTAAGCTGGATCGCTGCTGCCGGACCGTTTGATTCTTCAGCGCGCTGACGTGCCGCCTTCACCACAAGTCTGTCTTCTGGAGTGACTCCTACTTTCTCCATCAGAATCTTTAGCTTCTCGATAGTCTGCTCTTCACCGCCTGTCTTTCTTTGGTTTGTCAGTGCAGTATAGTATCTGCGGACAATCTCTTCTTTAGCTGCTTTTCTAGTTGCTTCGTCGTCGACGATGCAGAATCCAGCCATGTTCACACCCATGTCTGTTGGGCTGTTGTATGGTGATGATCCAAGCACTGCTGACAGCATTCCTTTCAACACTGGGAAAATCTCAATGTCACGGTTGTAGTTGACTGTGGTCTCTCCGTATGCGTCGAGATGCCAAGGGTCGATCATGTTGACGTCGGCCAAATCGGCTGTGGCAGCCTCGTATGCAACGTTTACTGGGTGAGACAAAGGAAGATTCCATATTGGGAATGTCTCGAATTTTGCGTATCCTGCCTTCACACCACGCTTGTTCTCATGGTAAAGCTGGGAAAGACATGTCGCCATCTTGCCCGAACCTGGTCCGGGAGCAGTGACAACTACCAAGCGACGCTCCGTCTTCACATATTCACATTTTCCGAATCCATCCTCGCTGGCGATATGCTGGATGTCTGAAGGATAGCCTTCAATAGGATAGTGGCGGTACACCTTCAAACCAAGTTTCTCCAATTTTTCCTGATAAGCTATCTGATTTGGATGTCCGCTGAATCGTGTCAATACCACGCTTGAAACGTAAAGACCATATGCGCGGAAAGCGTCTACCAAACGAAGCAAATCCTGATCATACGTGATTCCCAAGTCGCCACGCACCTTATTGCGCTCGATATCCTGAGCATTGATCACAATGATGATTTCAGCTTCGTCTTTCATAGAACAAAGCATACGGATTTTTGAATCAGGTTGGAATCCAGGAAGCACGCGCGACGCATGGAAATCGTCGAACAATTTTCCTCCAAATTCGAGATACAACTTGTCTCCAAATTTGCTTATTCTTTCTTTGATGCGCTCACTCTGCATCTTGATGTATTTCTCACCATCAAATCCGTTGCGGCTACTCATAATTGTATTTTTGTTCTAATTAATCTTTTTCCTAAATACTAAATATTCGTATTTTTCTTATTTTACCTACATTTTGGTAGGTAATTTTGTGTTATGCCGACAAAATGAAACATAACGGGTGCAAAGATAAATAAAAAATTTATGGTTTTAGTATTGGATTTGTCAAAAAATCAGCAGTTGAAGTCGCTTTCTTTTGCAATGATTTTTGAAAGCAGTATCAGTGAGAGCAGATTTGGCAATGCCATCAACGCATTCATGCAGTCGGCAAAATCCCAAACCACCTGCAGACTGACGATTGAACCAATGAATATGGCAATCACCCATGTGATCCTATATGCGCTGATGAAATATTTCAGTCTGCTCCTTTTCTGCCATTTTCCGCTGAAAAGATATTCAATTGCGCGTTCTGCATAGTAGCTCCATCCGAGGATCGTTGAAAATGTGAAGGTCATAAGTCCAAAACTAAGAATAAGCGGTCCGGCGACGGGAATGCATTCAAAAGCTCGTTTCGTCAGAATTGCTCCTTCTTTGGCTGAGATGTCTGGGTTGGCTATTTGCGTGCTGACGAGCACCAATCCCGTCATCGCACATATGACGACGGTGTCCCAAAATGTTCCGCTACTTGAAATCAGACCTTGCTTCACCGGAGAATTGCTTTTTGCCGCGGCTGCCACAATAGGTGCGGATCCCATACCACTCTCATTGCTGAACAATCCTCGCGCGATACCATAACGTGCCGCAACCATGATTCCACTTCCTGCCGCTCCTCCTATTGCCGCCTTGCCATCGAATGCGGACGATATAATCAGAGATAGTGTCTGGCCGATGAATTCAGAATTGCAGAATAAAATGTATAAGCATCCACACACATATAAAAGAGCCATTATTGGCACTAGTAGTGAGCAGACGTTGGAGATGCCTTTCACTCCGAATATCAAGACTGCGGCAACGAGTGATGCGATAGCAAGTCCGCTTATCCATGTGTCTATGGCGTAACTTTCATACAACAGTGTGCTGATTGCGTTCGCCTGGACCGTGTTGCCGATGCCGAATGCGGCTAGTGCTGTGAAAATACAGAAAAGTATTGCTAATTTCTTCATTCCAAGTCCACGGCTGAGAGCAAACATCGGACCTCCGATCATCTTCTGTTGAGATGTCTTCACACGATATTTGACTGCCAACATGCTTTCGGCGTATTTGGTGGCTATGCCAAGCACACCTGTGATCCAACACCAAAAAACAGCTCCTGGTCCACCTAATGCGACAGCTGTGCCTACACCGACAATGTTTCCTGTGCCGATAGTGGCTGCGAGGCTTGTGGCTAAAGCTCCGAATGCAGAAACGTCGCCTTGGCTCCCTTCCTCTTTTTTTATGCTAAGGCGGATTGCCTTGAATATGTGACGCTGGGGAAATCTGAGGCGTACGGTCAGGAAAATATGTGTGAAAAGAAGACAGATTATCATTGGCCCATTCCACAGAAATGAACTGAAATCTGATATTAATGCTGCAAAATAATCCATTATTAGATGCTTTTGATTGCAAATGTATAGCTTTTTCCGTGATTTGGCAACCGAAACTGTAGAGACGCACGGACGTGCGTGTCAATTAATATGTGTGTGTCAATTGATTTATGCGTGTTTCGATTTTAGGACGTGTGTCTCAGTTAGTGATGTTATGCCGTTTGCTTTTTTGATTTTGATTTGTTGACAAGCACTACACCTATCACAACAGCCACGCAGGATATGACTTTCATCAGAGACAAGTGGTCCATTCCAAGATATATGCCCAATGATGTGGCGACGATGGGTTGCATATAGGAATATAGGCTTACAAGAGTCGGGCGAAGTTCCTTCTGGCCAATCGGGATCAGAAAATAGGCAATGAATGTCGCAAAAAATACAAGATATGCAAGTTCAAGGAAACATGCTGTCGGAACAGACGCATAATCGACATCCGCCAAATTTGAAAAAGAGAAAGGAGCCGACATGACGAATGAAAACAGGAATATCCATTTCATGAAAGTCACGACGGAATATTTCTGAATCACAGGACGGAAAATGCCAAGGTAAGAGGCGAATAAGAGACTGTTGAGCAGTATAAGAATGATGCCGAACGGAGTAGTTGTCCTGACAGTCTCTGCAGTGGCGATGCTACTATTGTAAATTAAAAGGATAACGCCTGCCAGACTTATTGCCACACCCAGTGCCTTCTTTGTTGTGATTGGCTCTTTAATCACGACAGCAGCCACAAGCATTGTGAAGACGGGAGAAAAAGTGGCGATGATGGAGCAGTCGAGTGGGGTGGTGTAGTTGATGCCGACAAGAAACGTCAGTTGTGTGCCATAGTAGCCGAGCAGACTAGCGAAGAAAATCTTAACCAAGTCTTTTTTCCCCACCGTCTCCTTAGGAGAGAAAAAGGAAAGAATCCAAAATAGCAGTCCGGCTCCCGCTGAGCGAAGAGTGAAGAGAGAAAGAGGCGTGAAAATATGAGAGTTGGTCAAATCCTTCGTCAACACAATGTTAAACCCAAAAATAAGATAAGCTCCACACGCTGCAAGGTGGCCCGCAATCAGTCGTTTGTTATTACCGTCTTCCATTAAAATGACAATTTCTTAATTGTGTCGCAAAATTATGAAAAATCCTGTGTTTCGGCTAAAAAGAGAGAAAAAAGCAGACAATATTTGTTAAAACGGCATGCCGGTAGTATATTTGCTTTAATTTGTGAATTTAAAAGTCTAATATTTTGAAAAACTTAGTTATAAGAGCGTTGACTGGGGCTGTTTTGCTCGGGGTGATGATTACTGCTATTCTAATGCCACCATACTTGTTTGGAGTAGTGTTTTTTGCATTGATGATGTTGTGCTTGTATGAATTTTATGGGTTGTGTTATAAAGTAGAGCAGGCAAAACCAATATCACGATGGGCGATGGTAGGAGGAGGAATGTTGTTCGTTTCTGTTTTTCTAGCAGAATTATATCAAGCCCCATACATTATTCCTTTATTGTATGTGCCGTTTTTCACAGGAACATTTGTCGTAGAGCTATTCCGTCATAATGGATCTCCGATATTGAATGTTGCTATGTCTTTGCTTGGGCACATATATGTAGCGTTGCCATTCTCATGTTTGTGTATGATAGAGAGTCTTGGGGCGAGTGGAGATGCAGGTGTAGACTCTGCCAATTGGCAAGGAGGAGCATTTGTGTTGGCATTTTTCATTGCCATCTGGGTGTCTGATACAGGAGCTTATTTGGTCGGACGAGCAATTGGAAGACATAAATTGTATGAAAGAGTATCGCCCAAGAAATCGTGGGAAGGTTTTTGGGGAGGTTTCGTGTTGGCGACGACAGCAGGATATTTTTTCGGCAAGTACTTTCCAAATTTGCCAGAAATCAACGGACATCAGTTGCTTGATTGGCAGTGGGCTGTGTTTTTCGCTTTGATATGTGTGTTGGGAACATTGGGAGATTTGGTTGAGAGTCTTTTTAAAAGATATTTCAAGGTGAAGGATTCAAGCAATATGTTGCCAGGACATGGCGGCTTCCTTGACAGATTCGACAGTGCTATAATTTCCGCACCGTTCGCCTATGCAATTTTACTTCTTTTTTTCCGTTAAAAAACTATTTTTTCGGTGAAATTATTTAATTTTGCGACTTGGTGTTCGTAATATGAATACTATTTTTGTTGCATTTAACCGCAACTGATTGATTAGAGGATTTTTAAAAACTTATTGACGTGAAAAAAACATTGAAACTTTTGGTGATAGCCATTTGTGCTGTATTGCTTTCTTCTTGTAAAACACAAGAAAAGATCTTATATTTTCAGGATATTCAGTTGAACAAAAGTGAACCTGTAGTTGGATCACGAGATATTCGTTTGCAGCCAAAGGACCAGATTTCAATTATTGTCAATAGTAAGGATCCGCAACTAGCTGCACTATTTAATCTTGCAACTTCAAGCAATCAGGTAGGTTCAGGAGGAACTAATGGAGGACAATCTAAGATATCAGGTTATACTTTGGATGATAAGGGAGAAATTGATTTTCCAGTTCTAGGAAAAGTAAAAATCTCTGGCATGACAAAGAGCGAAGTTGCCGAACATATTAAGACATCATTGATGGAAGCAAATCTAATCAATGACCCAGTTGTTACTGTTGAGTTTATGAATCTTTATGTGACTGTATTGGGAGAGGTAAATCGTCCTGGAAAATATATGATTACAAAAGATCAAATAACATTGCTTGAGGCATTGAGCATGGCGGGGGATTTGTCTATTTATGGTATTAGAGATGGAATATATGTGGTAAGAGAGGAAAATGGACAGCGTATAACATACAAAACTGACATCCGATCAAAGAATTTATTTGCATCACCAGCTTATTTTTTGAAGCAGAATGATGTTATCTATGTTGAACCGAATAAGACAAAAACAAAGAACTCTCGTGTCGGCAGTGCGACAGGCATCGTGTTTAGCTGCATTGGAGTCTTTTTCTCTACTATCAATATTATATTAACACTAACTAAGTGATCTCAGATATAATTAGTTAGTTTATATGGTGCTTACAGAGTAAACGTATTTATCTATGGTTAATTATGACAAGTTGCATAATTGAACAATACGTTAATTTGTTGAGACATTAAATAAATTCAGGAATGCCACAGCAACCACAAAGAAAAAATATACCAAATGACCAAGAGGAGGAGGGAATCAATATTTCCGACCTCCTTCATTTGTGCCTTTATAAATGGAGATGGTTTGTCTTGTCAACACTATTATGCTTGACAGTTGCCATTTTGTATTTGATGTCAACATCTCCAATATATACCCGTACGGCCACATTGCTTATTGAGGACGACAAAAAGGGAGCGTCTGCGATAAGCATGACCAATGAGTTTCAAGATTTGGGATTATTTTCAAATACGACCAATATCAACAACGAATTGTTGGCATTGAAGTCTCCGTCTTTAATGACCCAGGTTGTCAATGATTTGGATTTGACAAACAAGTATGTAGTAAAAAATGGTGTAGGTGGACTTAGAAAAACCGCCCTATACAAGAATTCCCCTATAAAGGTTGATTTGATTGATTTGAATAATGTTGTCGACAACATTTCTTTCAATATCAATGCGGATTATGCAAAACAAACAGTAACACTGAGTGAATTTGCCTTTAATAAGGATGAGTTTGAGACGACAAAAAATGGTCGTATCGGTGACACCATTTCAACCCCAGTGGGAAGAGTCCTTATTGTCTCAACTGATTATTTTTCTGAGGACGTAGAAATCCATTATTACCACAGTAAATTGAAATCAGTGACTGATGGATACTGCAAGAACCTGACCATCAGTCTGGCTGATAAAAACTCATCTGTGTTGAATTTGTCGATCAATGACCCGTCGCCAGCAAGAGCAGAGGATATTTTGAACTCTTTGATTCATAATTACAATGAGAATTGGATCGATGACCGCAACAAACTAGCAACGAAAACTTCAGAGTTCATTACAGAACGATTGCAGATGATCCTCCAGGATCTGACTGGTATCGACAAAAACATCGCTAATTTTAAGGGAGAAAACTTATTGCCTGACATTAAGGCGGTGTCTCAGATATATTTGGAGCAGAATTCAGAAAGTGTAAAGCAATTACTTTCTCTTAATGGACAGTTGATGACTCTGAAATACATCAACGAGATGCTTAATAGCAAAACATTTGAGGAACCTTTGCCTTCATCTTCTGCTTTGTCTAACGGAAATATCCAGCAACAGATACATAAATACAACGAAAAGTTGCTGGAGAGAAACCGTTTGATTTCCAACAGTAGTGGAAACAATCCGCTGGTGACAGATATGACTGAGGCTTTGAAAGAGATGCAAAAAGTTATTCTTCAAAGTGTCAAGAGCGAGATAACGGCTCTTAATATGCAAATTGACCAGATTAAGAATCAGGAGTCGAACACAATCAGCAAGTTGGCGAGAAATCCAAACCAGGCAAAATATTTGTTGTCGGAAGAACGCCAACAGAAGGTCATGGAAGGACTTTATCTATTTTTGCTTCAGAAGAGAGAGGAAAATGAGTTGTCGAAAGCATACAACGTATACAAGTCTAAGATGATTACAGAGCCACGCGGCTCAGATGCTCCAATTTCACCTCGCAACGCAATCATCATTTTGGCTGCTTTGGTTATCGGGTTGGTGATTCCTGCAAGTGTCTTCTATGTTTTGGAGAGCATGAACACTAAAGTGCGTAACAGAAAGGATTTGGAGGGAATGATTGTACCGTTTGCCGGAGAGATTCCGGAGCAACCGAATGTTGAGGATAAGCACCTTGCTGTGGAGCAAGATAACAGAAACCTGATCAACGAGTCGTTCCGTGTGCTTCGAACAAATGTCGACTTTATTCTGGGAAATGACAGCAAAAAGGTTGTGATGGTCACTTCTATGAACCAAGGTAGTGGAAAGAGTTTCATTTCTGCAAATTTGGCTTCGTGTGTGGCGTTGAGAGACAAAAAAGTCGTTGTGTTGGATTTAGACTTGCGTCGTGCTACTTTGTCTAAGATAGCAGATTCTCCAAAATTAGGATTGGCTGACTATTTTAATGGCAAAGTGAAGAATTGGAAAGAAATTGTCACAAGATCAGAGGATAATGAAAATCTGGATGTGCTTCCAGTTGGTACAATGCCACCAAATCCTACGGAACTTTTGCTTAACAAAACATATCTTCCAGATATGATAGCGGAGTTGCGAAATGAGTATGATTACATTTTCATAGATTGTCCGCCGGTGGATATAGTTGCAGATGCGGGAATCGTGTCAAAGTATGCAGACATGACGCTATTTGTGATAAGAGCAGGTCTGATGGAAAAGAGCTTCTTGCATCTTGTGGATGAGTTTTATGAGGAGAAGAAATATCCGACTATGAGCCTTGTGCTTAATGGTACAAATCAAAGCCACTATAAATACGGTTATGGCTACGGCTATGGTTACGGTTATGGTTATGGCTATGGTCACGGTTATGGTTATGGCTACGGATCAGAAAAAGATAAAGATAAAGAAAACTAGCAATGGGCTTGTTTGATATATTTAGCGGTAAGAAAACATTAAAACAAACTGGTATTTTAAACGGTTTTTGTGATAATCACATACATCTCCTTCCTGGAGTCGACGATGGAATCCAGTCTATGGATGATGCTCTTGAACTCCTAGGCATAATGGAAGCCGCAGGAGTTAAAACGGTATGGTGCACACCACATATCATGGAAGACATACCTAATAAGACTGATTTTCTTAAGATGCATTTTGAAAAGCTTAAATCACTATATAAAGGAGAGATAGAACTTCATCTTGCTGCGGAATATATGATTGACAGCCTGTTTCAGGAGAGATTGGAGAATGATGATTTGCTTGTACATGCGAATAATCATGTCTTAGTGGAATCGTCAACGGTATCAGCTCCGTATGGATTTAAAAACACGTTGAAAGAGTTGATGCACAAAGGTCATTATGTTCTGCTTGCACATCCTGAAAGATACCGTTTCCTTGAAAAAAAGGATTACGCAGAACTTAAGCAAATGAAAGTTCGCTTCCAGCTAAATCTTACCTCTTTGCTTGGACTGTATGGTCCGGCAGTGAAGGAAAAAGCAGAAAAATTATTATCTGAGGGATTTTATGAAGCTGTCGGCACTGATACTCACAGAGTGAAAAGGTGGCAGCAAATGGAAGAACAAAAAATAAGTAAAAAAATAATCAAACAGATAAGCGAGATACAAGGTTTGTAAATTTTCGGTAAAAAGTAGGGAAGAATAGTTTTTTTTAACTAAATTTGCTCGCCGATAAAATTAGAGGCAATAAAAAAGGATGACTATACATAAAGAAGGAAAAGGAATGCTATTGACGCTGCTTGTTATGCTGGCGTTGGTGATTTTGGCATCATTCGTTTATTTTGGAACGGATGTTGCTACGTTCGTGATTTCAGCACTCTGTATAGCTATTTTTTTGTTTTTCTTGAATTTCTTCCGTAATCCGAATCGTGAATTTGTTGGCTTTGAAGATGGTATGATAATAGCCCCTGCAGACGGAACTGTTGTCATTGCAGAACCATCGGAAGAGCCTTTTTATTTTAAGGATAAGAGAATTCAGGTGTCGATTTTTATGTCGGTGCTTAATGTCCATGCGAATTGGTATCCGACACGAGGCAAGGTTGTCTACTATACTCACAATGACGGTAGATTTATGGCTGCAAATCTTCCGAAATCAAGTACTGAAAACGAACGATCAACTATAGTTATTGAACTAGAAAGTAAGGTTCAGATTTTGCTACGACAGGTAGCTGGAGCACTTGCCCGTCGAATTGTGACATATTCGAGAGAAGGTGATTCTTGTGATGAAAATCAACAGCTTGGATTCATTAAGTTTGGATCTCGTGTTGATCTTTATTTGCCTATGGACAGTGAAATATTAGTGGAGGTTGGACAGAAAGTCACTGGCAACCAGACTGTCATAGCAAGAGTAAAAAATCCATAACAATGAATAAAATAATCAAAAGTATACCAAATACACTGACTTGCATCAGCTTGTTTTTTGGTTGTTTGTCGATACTGTATTCGATTGAGGGGAATTTCCTATATGCTGTTGCATGTATCTTGATTGGTTCGATTTTTGATTTCAGTGATGGCTTCGCGGCAAGAGCCTTGAAGGCTTCATCCGCTATTGGAAAAGAATTGGATTCGTTGGCGGATCAGGTAAGTTTTGGTGTCGCACCCGGATTTGCCATTTATTTCTGGATGAAAGGTCATGTCGACTGCTCTTTTTGCGAGTATCTTCCTTACATTGCATTTTTAGTCCCTGCATTTTCAGCGTTACGATTGGCGAAGTTTAATATCGACGAGAGACAGACCAGCAGTTTTATTGGTTTGCCTACTCCGGCTAATGCATTGTTCCTATCGTCGTTGGTATCGACGTCAGATATTTTATTGAAAAACGGCACATCCAATTGGTTTACAGATTTCTGCTCTAATCCGGTAGCAATGATTGTGATTGTGATAGCAACGTCTTTACTCTTGGTCTCTGAGTTCCCGATGTTTTCGTTGAAATTCAAACATTTTGGTTGGGCTGGAAACGAGAAAAAATTCATACTTATTGTGTTTGCTGTAGTGGCGATGATAATATTCGGTATGTGTGGAATCTTATTTGCCGCTGCATTCACAACGATTCTTTTCTACATGGTGATGTGCATTGTGGATTTCTTCATTAAGAAAAGACAATGATTCATGCTATACAGCTGAAATACTTTGTTGAAGTCAGGATTTTTAACGGAGTGAAAGTTTTTCCTGCTTCCTCAATCTAATGTTTGAGTAAAAGGATTGTCGCATAAAAGAGCTGCTACAGACAAAAGAGTAAAAGTGTTGGAGAAAAAGTAGTCTTGTTTTTTGTGAACAAAAGCAAAAAAAATTGATTGTATAACATAAAATCGACTGAAATTTGCTAATTTTGCGACCAAATCGAAAATTTAATTCAATTAAAATAAGTCATGATTAAAACAAATTGTGCAAAACTTAACACATGGGTTAAGATGTGGGCTGATATCATGCAGCCAGAGAACGTCGTTCTATGTGATGGTTCTGATGCAGAGTTCACTCGCCTAATGGATGAGTGTGTTGCAGAAGGTTTGGCAAAGAAGCTAAACGAGAAGAAGCGTCCAAACAGCTACTATTTCCAGTCTGATCCTTCAGACGTTGCTCGTGTAGAAGGTCGTACATTCATCTGCTCACGCAAGCAGGAGGATGCTGGTCCTACAAACAACTGGATGGATCCAAAGGAGATGAAGAGAATCCTTATCGGCAAGTATACTGGTTGTATGAAGGGTCGTACAATGTACGTTATCCCATTCTCAATGGGTCCTCTAGGTGGTCCTATCTCTCAGCTTGGTGTTGAGATCACAGATTCAGCTTACGTAGTTGGTTCAATGAAGATCATGACTCGTATGGGTGCTGGTGCTCTTAAGCTAATCGAGGAGAAGAATGACTTTATCCCTTGTATCCACTCAGTAGGTAAGCCATTGCCAGATGGTCTTAAGGATGCTAAGTGGGCTTGCGCTCCAATCGACGACAAGTACATCGTTCAGTTCCCAGAGGAGCACGAGATTTGGACATACGGTTCAGGTTACGGTGGTAACGCATTGCTTGGTAAGAAGTGTTTCGCTCTTCGTATCGCATCTAAGATGGCTCAGGAAGAGGGTTGGTTGGCAGAGCACATGCTTATCCTTAAGCTTACTAAGGAGGCTACAAAGGAGACTAAGTGTGTATGTGCAGCATTCCCATCAGCATGTGGTAAGACAAACTTGGCTATGCTTATCCCAACTATTCCAGGATGGAAGGTTGAGACAATCGGAGACGATATCGCTTGGATGAAGTTCGACGAGGATGGTTACCTTCGCGCAATCAACCCAGAGGCTGGTTTCTTCGGTGTAGCTCCTTATACTTCAGCTAAGACAAACAAGAACGCTCTTGACTCTTGCAGCAAGAACACTATCTTCACAAACGTAGGATACACTCCTGACGGTGACATTTGGTGGGAAGGAATCGGTTACCCATGTCCTAAGGGTACAATCGACTGGAAGGGTAACGTTGTAGACGATCCTGAGTCTCGTGACGAGGATAAGAATCCAGTTGCTCACAAGAACTCACGTTTCGCTGCTCCTGCTGCTAACTGTCCAGGTATCGCTTCAGACTGGGAGTCTCCAAAGGGTGTTAAGGTTGATGCTATCCTATTCGGTGGTCGTCGTCCTAACACAGTTCCATTGGTACACGAGGCTGAGGATTGGGCACACGGTGTATTCATGGGATCTATCGTAGGTTCTGAGGTTACAGCTGCTGCTATCGGTTTGAAGGCTGGTGTTCGTCGTGACCCATTCGCTATGTTGCCATTCTGTGGTTACAACATGGGAGACTACTTCCAGCACTGGATCGACATGGAGAAATTGCCACAGGCTAAGGGTGGTAAGCACATGCCTAAGATCTTCTTCGTTAACTGGTTCCGTCGTGATAAGGAGAACCCAGCTCTTAAGTCAGAGCACGGATTCTTGTGGCCAGGTTACGGTGATAACAGCCGTGTATTGGCTTACATCTTCGATCGTTGCAACGGTGAGGGTAAGACAGTTGATACTCCAATCGGAAAGGTTCCTGCTCCAGGCCAGATCAACATCGAGGGCTTGAAGAGCTGCTACAACGAGGAGACAATGAAGGCTGTTCTAACTGTTAACGTTGACGAGTGGAAGGAAGAGGTTGGTCGTATCGAAGAGCACTATGCTAAATTCGCTGGACACCTTCCTAAGGAGCTAAGCGACCGCTTGGCTATCTTGAAGCAGCGTCTAGGTATGTAATTCGAAAGAATCACATCGAAAAAAAAGCCGCATCCAGATGGATGCGGCTTTTTTTTTCGATGTATAGAACATATTTATATATTTTTTTGCCTGTTTTTTGGAAAATAAAGAAAAACGACTATTTTTGTCGGGTGTTAGTTTTATCAAACTGACACATCTGACCAATGAAGGGAATTTATGATGGTAAGCGTACCGTCGACCTTTATTGAATAGCGACATAAACACTAGAAACTCGATTTGTATTAGAACTCAATTAACATTAACACATTAATAAAATGAAGAACACTAAACTGTTTATTATTGCGACTTTAGCGCTGCTGCTGGGGTCGTTTGTGAGAGTTAGCGCGGAGCCTGATCCGAACTTTCACATTTATCTGTGCTTCGGTCAGTCCAATATGGAAGGTCAGGGCAACATCGAAAATCAAGACAAATCTGTTGACAAACGTTTCCAGGTGCTTTGCTCCTACGACAATTGTGGTAGCCGCAAAAAGGGCAGCTGGTATGACGCTACACCTCCATTGTCGTGCTGTAGCGGTGCCCATCTAGGTCCTGTAGATTATTTTGGACGCACATTGGTCAAGAACCTTCCTGAGAACATCAAGGTAGGAGTGTCGGTTGTGGCTATTGCCGGTTGTGACATCCAGTTGTTCGAGAAGGAAAACTACAAGAGCTATCGTGCGGAGTCGTACATGCAAGGCACAATCCAGTCTTATGGTGGCAATCCTTACGGTCGTTTGGTGGAGATGGGTAAAGAGGCCCAGAAAGTTGGTGTCATCAAGGGAATCCTTCTTCATCAGGGTGAGACTAACACAGGTCAGAACAATTGGCCAAGCCGTGTAAAGGCAATCTACAACGACTTGATCAAGGATTTGGGTCTAAACGCTGCTGATGTACCTTTGTTGGTCGGTGAGGTTGTGCGTACAGATCAGGGTGGTCAGTGTGGTAGCATGAACAACATTATCGCAAACGTGCCTAGCACTATCCCTAACTCTTACGTTATCTCGGCTAAAGGCCTTGGACATAAGGGAGATAACCTTCATTTTTCTTCAGCAAGCTACCGTACATTGGGTGAGCGTTATGCAGAGCAGATGTTGAAAGTGTTGAAGTATGACTCTTCACAAGGTGGTGGTCAGCAGCAAGGTGGTGGCGAAGCCCAGCAAGGCGGAGGTCAGCAGGGTGGATCTACATCTAACTGCGTTGATCCATGCTCTTACAAGACTAAATACTCTGGCGGTACAAGTATCACAAGCAATGGTGTGAAGGATGTCGGCAACGGATATAACGTTGAGATGTGGCGCGACGGTAATTCAGGAAACATGACTGTGTTTGGTGGCAAGGCTGACTGTGCGTTCAAGGCAAGCTGGAACAATTCCGGCGACTACTTGGCTCGTGTAGGTTACTACGATGGAGCTGCCACTAAGAAATATACTGATCTAGGAGACATTTATGCCGTCTACAACTATTCTAAATCTGGAAATGGTGGTGGAAGCTATTCTTATATCGGTATCTATGGCTGGACTAAGAATCCATTGATTGAGTACTATATCGTGGACGACTCATTCACTCCAAACGGTGGAGGTATGTTCTGGAACGCTAACAACAAGGGTACATACACTGTGGATGGCGTGACTTACACTTTGAAGGTCGGTCAGAGAAACAACGCTCCTTCAATTGAGGGTAACACTAACTTCCAGCAGATCTTCGCGGTTCGTTCTTCTTACCAGACTTGCGGTACTATCAATGTGACTGAGCACTTCAAAAACTGGGAAAAACTTGGTGTGAGACTTGGTGGAATCTACGACTGTAAGATTCTTTGTGAGGTAGGCGGTGGATCTGGATCTATCGAGTACACTTGCGCAAGTATGTCGTGGAAGGGACAGAAGAGTTCACTTGGTGATTTGAGCTGCAGCGAAGGTGGAAGCCAGGGCGGCGGTGAGCAACAGCAAGGTGGTGGCTCTACAGTAGAGCAGAAACCATACAAAGATGCTATCAAAATTCCTGGCAAATTGGAGGGCGAACATTATGACATAGGCGGAAACGGCAATGCTTATAATGATAGCGATGATCAAAATGAGGGAGACGCAAAATTCCGTACTGACGAAGGTGTTGATATCGTGAAGGGTGGAACAGGTATGGCTATCGGTTACACAACTTCAAGCGAGTGGTTGGAGTATACAATTGATGTGGAGAAAACATTCAAATATGATTTGACAGCCAACGCATCTAATGGAGGCGGCGACATCAATTTCGATGTATATATCGACGATAAGAAGGTGGCTTCTTTCGAAGGAAGTTCAACAGACAGCTGGGATACTTACACAGCATTGAAGACAACAACAGATGAAATCAAGGCTGGTAAGCATATCTTGAAAGTTAAGTTTGGCAGCAACAACAACAATTTGGATTACATTGAGTTTGCTGAGGCAGATACTTCTTCTCACGGCAGCCAAGGAGGTCAAGGAAGTCATGGTGGTCAAGGAGGTCAGGGAAGCACTTATATTCCGGCTGGCGAATATCCTTTGAGCTACGATGTTGAGAATACAGGTGCTGCATGTACAGATCCAGTGTCTTTGGACAAGAATAAATTGAAGTCATGCAAGACGTTGCCTAACCCATTCGAGTGGGCAAATGGTAATGGTAAGGTGACTGATTTCTGCGACTGGTCTTGCCGTCGTAACGAAATCAAGCGTGAGATTGAGTATTGGGAGATTGGAGAAAAACCTAAGTTTGATAAGCTTGAAGCTTCTTACTCTGGTGGAACATTGACAGTCACAGTATACAACGGAAGCAATAAGCTTACGTTGACAAGTAAGATTTCTGTGCCATCTGGCAACGGACCTCATCCGATTGTGATTGGTATGGACGGAAACACAGGAAGTTTGAGCTCTTCTTATTTCTCTAAGTGTATTCAGGTGCCATTCACTCACTCTCAGATTGCTGAGTACAATTCAGGATTTGGCGGTGGCGGAAGAAGCCAGAACGACCCATTCTATAAGTTGTATCCTGGAACATTCAACACAAAAGCTGACTACTGTGCATGGTCATGGGGTATCAGCCGTTTGATCGATGGTTTGGAGATAGTTAAGGATAAGATCAATGCTGATCTTGGACATATTGCTGTGACAGGATGTTCATACGCAGGTAAGATGGCATTGTATGCAGGTGCATTTGATGAGCGTATCGCGTTGACAATCGCACAAGAGTCTGGTGGTGGCGGTATCAACTCATGGCGTGTAAGTTCAGAAATTGGATCAGACGTTGAGGGTATTTCCAACACTAACTATGACTGGTTCTTGAACAGCTTCAAGAGCAACTTCCAGTCGCAGATCGACAAGTTGCCTTACGACCATCATGAACTAATCGCAATGATTGCTCCACGTGCTTTCTTGGCATTCGGAAATCCTGATTATGTATGGTTGGGCGACGCTTCTGGTTATGCGTCATTGAAGGCTGCGGAAGAGGTTTGGAAGGCAATGGGAATTGAGGATCGTTTCGGTTATGTGATCGAGGGAGGTCACTCACACTGCCAGGCATCTAGCAACCAGAACAAGGCAGCTCAGGCTTACATTAACAAGTTCTTGTTTGGTGACAAATCTCAAGATACTAAGATCCGTACAAGCAAGGTGAGCAGCAACCACAGCAGCGGTAAGTTTGATTGGGGTAACCATAAGATTGTAAACAATGGTTGTGGTGAGACTGAGGTATATGATGTCGAGAGCGTAGAGAACGACGGATACTATTTGTCGCAGAACAGACCAAATCCGACAAACGGTGAGACTATGATAGACTTCACTATCGCGGATAATTCATTTGTGACTATCGACCTTTACAACAGCTTAGGCGTTAAGGTTAAGAGCATTGTGGCCGACGAGTATTCTGCAGGAAACTATACTTTGACATTCTCTGTAGGCAACTTGCCACAAGGATTCTATTTCTATGTCATGAATGCCAACGGTTATGTTGACAGCAAGACTATGATAGTAAAATAAATCATATAGTAAACTCTAATTTAATTAGTATGCCATTGTGGGTTTGTATCTGCAATGGCATTTTTTTTGTTTTTTAAGAGGAATTGCACTTCGAGAGTGCAAAATTTGCTACTTTTCTGCACTTTTGTAGTGCAATTTGCTAATTTTGCAGAAAAACATTTGGATTATGGATATAAATTTAGTGAACTATATGCAAAATCAGTTGCAAAACACTCCAACTGATTTTTACAGATATATGTTTGATAAAATAGATTGGCAGCAGCGTATGTTTGGACTTGTTGGTCCAAGAGGTGTCGGTAAAACGGTTCTGTTCTTACAGTACATAAAACAGAGACAAAATGATGAATTTTTGTTTTACGTCTCTGCTGACAACACATATTTCTCCACTCATTCGCTTGTAGAGCTTGCGGATCAATTTTCTAAAGAGGGGGGCAATCATTTGTTTATAGACGAGGTGCATAAGTATGCCAACTGGTCGAGGGAACTTAAACAGATATACGACACTCATCCGGATTTGAAAGTTGCGTTCACGGGTTCTTCCGTCCTTGATATAACCAAGGGGGAGGCAGACCTCAGTCGTCGTGCCCCGATTTATACAATGCAGGGACTTTCTTTCCGTGAATACCTTGCCATGTCGCATCATATAAATGTTTCAGTTCTTCCTTTGCAGGAGATTGTAGAGAATAAACTATTTTCCATCGAAGGCGTGCCTCATCCGCTTCCACTATTTAAGGAATATTTGCGACGTGGGTACTATCCATTTGCAACTGACAATTTGTTTGATGTGAAACTTAACCAAATCATCAATTTGACCATGGAAGTGGATATTCCACAATATGCGAATATGAATGCGTCAACAGGTCGGAAATTAAAGAAACTTTTGGGCATAATTGCTATGAGTGTTCCATTCAAACCGGTTATGGATAAGATAGCAAAAATGGTAAATGTAAGTAGAAACGACTTGTCTGATTATTTCTTATATATGGAAAATTCAGGTATGATCGCCCAATTACGCGATACAACAAATGGCATTATGGGCTTGGGAAAAATAGAAAAGGTTTATTTGGACAACCCTAATTTAGCTTATTTGCTGGGAGAGGAATCTTCAAATATCGGAAATATTCGAGAAACTTTTTTCTTTAACCAGATGCGAGTCCAGAACAAGGTGATCGTTTCGAAACAATCTGATTTTGAGATTCAGGGAATGACGTTTGAAGTGGGTGGAAAAAATAAAGGACAGAAACAAATTTCCAGTGTAGAAAGGGGATATGTTGTAAAAGATGACATTGAATATGGTTCAGACAATATCATTCCATTATGGATGTTTGGACTGAATTATTGATTTTTGCAAATTGAAAGTTTAAGTTTCAATTTGCAAAAATGATGATAAAATTATGGTTATCAGTTGTTTCAATGCTATGGTTGTGTTTTTATGCCAGTATGTTTGCACTTCGAAAGTGCAAAATTTGCCACTTTTCTGCACTTCTGTAGTGCAATCTTTTAATTTACCACTCTTCCCCACGTGCGAGCCGTAGGCGAGCACATAAAATTTAGTAAAACCACGGAGTCACAAAATTTATAAAGAAAGGCTATTCCTTTTTATGAGGAAAAGAGGTTAGAATTCAATCAAAAAGTGGAAAATGATTTGCGATTTACATACTTCACGTTAATTATTCTTCAAAATAAATCAGCTTATGAATAGAAATGAAATCGTACGCCAATATAAATGGATGAGTATATTACGGGTTCTGGTTAAGATTTTTACAGCTCTATTCCTTGTTATGATAATAGGTGTATGTATATATATAGGAGGTAAACTATATTTATCCACTGAATTTTTTTCCATGGCGGAGAAATTTTCAAGTTTGTTCGTAGCAGTATTTATTTTAGGCAATTGGAAATCATTTATGTCATATCTCCAAAAACTATTGACCAATTATTTTGAAAAGAAATGGGGAATGTCGGAGAAAGAAATCAAAGATTATATTTCCAGAAGGGAGTTGTTGGGAGATAGACCGAATCTGTATGTGTTGCCATACGTCAGTAGGTTGTGTAGTCTGAATGAAGATGGACGATGGGAACAGAGAACTGTTTTGTCGGGCTGGTTTAGCGAGGATGAGATGATTTTGGCATTCGAAACGGATTATACGGATTCGCAAATAGAGACGTTGAACGAATGGTGGAAACAGAAAGATTTGTTTGATACAAAAAATCTGATGGACCTTCTTTTCAAACTTGCCATTGCGCAGGATGGCATCCATAATGATGAGTGGAATATGCTGATGAGTCTGATGACACAATTGAAATTCAATAAATACTATTTCGATTTTTTCATAAATCGTTATTCTTCCCTCCGAACAGAATTTGATGATTATGAGTATAAAAGATCCGCGTCGACGGAGGAGCATTCCGTCTCCACTTTAAGACCATATTTCGAGCTCCTTGGGTTGGATGAGAATGCCACCGATGAAGAAATCAAACGAGCTTACCATAATCTGGCTTTGCTGCATCATCCGGATCTGCCTAGGAATGCTGCAAGAATTGAGGAGTGTGAGACATTGATGGCGAAACTTAATGAAGCGAATGAGAAAATTAGAAAATAGGAATGATTTAAAATAAAAAGAAGGGAACTTCGCAGCCCCCTCCGTTCTAATTTAACCTAAACCTTAATTATGAAAAAATCTACCTGTTTTGTTTTCTATTACAAAGATAGACCTTTTTTATTTAACTCCAAAAGAAAATTAAACTTTTTTAACACTTTTTGCAATTTTTTTTGCTTCTACCCTTATGAATGGTCAATTATTATCTTATGACTTCTGAGTCTGATTGATTCTTATTTATCTCATCTGATATGATTATTAGACATTTACGGCTGTTTTCCTAGTCGAATTGTAAAAATTTCTCTATATACAGTGACATTTTTAAGAAATTGGACAAAAAAAGAATCTTCATCACATGTATGTCGTTTTGTTTTCGTAAAATTCTTAATTCTTCAATCTTAATTCTTAATTTTTCATAGCGCATTCCTCCGTCTGCAAACAGAAAAAGTTATTTTTGTAAAAAAATAGAAAAATGAAATTGCTAAGAATTTTTACTATCCTGATTTCGGCATTTTGCTTTAATGCCATTTCAGCTCAGGAACAAGAGAAAGAATATAAGTTTATCTGGGGTGTCGATGCGGAAACCGTCTTCGACAATCGAGAGGGAGATCAGACATATTCTCCACAACAGACTATATTTTTCTCCCGTCTATCACCATCTTTGGGAGTGAGATTCGGAAAATCGGAGCACGAAAAAATAAATAATGATGGAATAAAGAAGAAATATACCGATGTCCATAAGCTGGTGGCAGGAACCCACTACATTCAGCCAATAGGTATCGGATACAAAGAAAATAAGTTTGTCCCTACAGCTTATTATACATTTTCGCACAAGGTGGTTAAAGAAGTGAAAAGGGACTCTTCAGTTTTAATAATAGATGGAACAAACACTCCTGATTTCAAAGTTTGGAGTGTTTCGTTTGGTATGATTCCACGTCGACTATCCTACCGTCTTCCTGAAATATTGTGGAGCGATTCTATGGATTATTATAATCCTAATATTCGTGGAATCCTTTTGCAATGTACGAAAAACAATTTGGCTTTCCATGAAATATCGCTTGATTGGCGAAGCTTGCAAAGTGCTGATCAGAGAGAAGCATTCAATGTGAACTACAATGTGCGAAAATACTTTCATCGATATCTACGTGGTATTTCTCCATTTTTCATTGGAGGAAATGTCCAGTTGAATCATCTGGCAAAACGTAATCCAGCACCGGAAGGCGAGGGTGTCAACGACGACATGTTCGCCTATCCTTATATTGGATGGGATTTTAGCGATGAAACTGTATTTGATAGATTTAGAATCAGAGCTGGTTATGCTGTAAGTTTCGACAGATGCAGAGCGATTGGAGATTGGGAGGTAGACGGAGGATTGCTTGCTGATTTACACCTGTTATGGAAAAAAATAGGAATAATAGAGACGTTATATGCCGGAAACAAACAATTCCCTCTTTATCCTATGTATGGCTCGTTGCTGAATATGGGAGATCCTCATTATCAGTCGTCATTCTACTCTTTGACATCCATCTATTCACCAATTGTACATAATCGACACGTCAGTTTTGGAGCATTTCTTGATTTCCACGTCACAAAAGAGGGCACATCATGCTATCAAAGGGTGGTGTTGAATGTGAATTTGGGTAATGTTGATAACTAATTTTTGCAATATTTGAAAAGAATTATATCTTTGTAGTGGTTTAAATATTTTCATACTATTTCATAAAATAGAGGCTTTTTACAAAACAAGCTATATTTTTGATAAGTGATTTACTAATGGCGAGGCAACCTTGTGATAAGGCAGCCTCTCTTTTTTTATTAATGGTTATGGATTAAATAATAAAAATTGTAGGTCTCTTGTAGAGACGCACGGTCGTGCGTCTCCATCAGTTTGTGTATTCATCTTCGCAAAAATCAATTGTTGATTTTTTTTACATAATTTTTTTAGATTTCCCCCTGATAAATTTGAATAGTTATTCTAAAAATTTATAATTTTGTCAAAATTTTGGATTATTTGCCGTTTAGTGTGCGTTTTTTGCATAGAAAAACAAAGGCATATATTATTTTAGAACGGATTAAAAAAGGACGTAAGTGGCTGATTTTGGAAAAGATATCGTTAAAATTGGATACATTGATGACGCGAGCATCAATGTAGATATCTTGTCTGCTTACTCTTATCCGGAAAATTCCCCCGTCGGCAAATGGGGCAAATTGAAGGTTGCCAAGAATGCAAAGGGAGTGCGTTGCCTTTGCAGTGAGACGGGAGAGCCTGTTCAGCTAAAAGGATTTTCCACACATGGTCTGCAGTGGGCCGGTGTCGCCAACGTGACTGAATGCAATATCAAAGCATTGAAAGAGGAGTGGGGATGTAGTGTCTTCCGTCTTGCTCTATATGTCGACTATGAAGGAGGCTATGCCTACAATCCTACATTCCGTCAGACTATGTTGGAGAATGTGGTCAGGTGGACGGCGGAATGTGGAATGTATCTTGTGATAGATTGGCATGTGTTGGCACCGGCAAGTCCGCAGGCACCTGAATACCGTTGCCATCCGATGAACGGAATGGATTTGGCGGGAGACTTTTTCACGTATTGCGCGAGACGTTTCCAGAACCAGAAACATATATTGTATGAGCTTTGCAATGAGCCGAATATTGATAACGGTGAGAAAATTCCTTGGGTCGGAGTGATCAAGGATTATTGTGAAGACATGCTGCGCATAGTAAGGACATACGACAAGGATGTGGTGGCATTGTGTGGCACACCTTCATGGAGCCAGGATACACAAGATGTGATTGGCCATGAGGTGACAGATGAGAACGGAGTTCCATATGAGAATGTGATGTACACATTCCACGTTTATGCGGCGAGCCATAACGATGGAAGAGACATCGACACTCCAACGACATTCCGTGGAATAAATTTTATGAAGCGTTTCCAAAAAGGAGATCCAGAAAAAGGAATTCCTGCGATTTTGAATACTCTTCCTGTTTTTGTGACGGAATGGGGCACAACAGATGCCGGCGGATGGACCAATTTCCGTCCTGATTTGTCGGACATGTGGCTTGATATTTTCGATGGAGACAACGACGGAGGCCAGTTGGTAAGCTGGTGCAACTGGAGTTTCAGCGCGGAAGGAGGAGTATGTGGCGCGTTGAAATGGAACACTGGAAAGATATCCCCACTAGATCCGGAAATATTGACGGAAAGTGGTAAATATGTCTACGATCACTTAAAAAAGCAACAAATAAAATAAAATAATGGCAAAAAAACTATTCTTCGGAATGCTACTCTCTATGGCACTGTTTGGCTGTGTCCACAATAAGCCAGCTGAGGGAACAATTGACAATACGGGTGCTGATGCAAAAGCGGATTCAATCGCAAAGGCAAAGGCTGATTCATTGAAGGCAGACTCTGCAATGAATTATGTTGTTAAAAAGGGATATATCGACTCACTTAGCAGCAATGTTGAAGCATTGCCAGCGTATGAATATCCGGCAGGATCTCCTGTTGCGAAATGGGGAAAATTGAAAGTTGCTCCTAATGCCAAGGGTGTACGTTGTATGTGTGACGCCAATGGTAATCCTGTACAGCTTAAGGGAATGAGTACTCACGGTTTGCAGTGGGCAGGCGTGGCAAATGTCACAGCACGCAACATCAAGGCGTTGAGAAATGAGTGGAATTGTAGCGTATTCCGTTATGCATTGTATGTCGACGAAGAAGGTGGATACGCATATAATCCTCAGTTTAGGAATGAAATTCTTGAGAAGGTAGTGAAATGGACAGCTGAAAACGGTATATATCTTTTGATCGACTGGCATGTCCACAAGCCAGGAAACCCAAATGCTCCGCAGTACCGTTGTCATCCTACGAACGGTCGGGACTTAGCTGGCGACTTTTTTACATATTGCTCGCGTCGCTATGCCAATATGAAACATATTATATATGAGGTTTGCAATGAGCCAAACTGGCATTATGAGGGTGGTCCTGGAGTGGATTGGGCGACACAGATCAAGCCATATTGTGAGGAAATGCTTGAGATCATACGTTCCAACGATAAAGATGTCATTGTAGTGTGCGGAACACCTTGGTGGAGCTCTTGTCCTGAGTTGGTTCTTGGAAACGAGGTGGCTGACAAAGATGGAAAACCATATGAAAATGTGATGTATACATTCCATTTCTATTCAGCTACACATAATGATGGAAGATTGGCGGATCAGCCAGGTAATCACAGGCCAGACAATTTCTTCAAGAAAATGGCGGAGGGAGATCCAGAAAAGGGCGAAAAGTCAGTTTTGGAGTTGCTTCCAATATTTGTGACAGAGTGGGGCACAACAGAGGCGAGCGGATGGCATGAATTCCGACCAGACCTGACAGATATTTGGATGGATATTCTAGACGGAGGAAACACAGGAGATCAGCTTGTAAGCTGGTGCAACTGGAGTTTCAGTGCTGAAGGAGGCGTTTGTGGAGCGTTGAATTGGAACACAGGAAAGATTTCTCCGATGGATCCAGAGATCCTTACTGAGAGTGGCAAGTACGTGTTCAAACGACTACACGGTAAGAAATAGTTTTTTTTGATAGATTATATATGGAATGCGTTACTTCATGTAACGTATTCCTTTTTATTTATGCTGAAATGATGCGAAAATGTATTATTTTACGAAAAAAGTGAATAAAGTATGCCTAAAAGTATTGTTTTTAGGTTTATTTGTCTAATTTTGTAAAAAAATAGTTTTGTGATAAAAAAACGAATATAATATAATGAAAAATCAATTATTGGCTTTAGCCTTAATGGCAGCTGGTTTTGCAAGCTGTACGGATGATTCCTACGATTTGGATAATATTTCCAATGATTTCAGAATCGGATTAAATGAATATCTACCAATTGCAAGTTCTGAGGTCAAGTTGAAGGATATCTTGAGTGAGTTTAAGACTGATTATATTTCAGAGGACTCAGATGGAGTGTTGACTTTTAAGTTTGACACAGTCAATCGTGTGCAAGTCAAGCCTATAGAAGTGGCTTTTAAGGAAAATGTCTTTGAATATGACCTTTCAAATGCAGAGTATCTAACATTCGTGAATAATGTTATTCCTGGATACCAAATTAAAGAAATTCCGATTACTTTCCCTATTAATTTGAGCTTTGATGATGCTTCAGGCAAAGGAAAAATTGATGAGATACATATAAAGAACGGAGATTTCATTTTCCACATAGAAAGTGAAAGTGTTGATGTCTCGAATCTTTATATCAAATCTATACAGGGATTTGACAGCCCTATCATAAAAGATGGAGTGATAAAATGTTCGTTGTCAAATAAAATTTTCTCTTTCCCTGAAGGTGGACTTATGTTGACTTGTATTGTTGATGTGATAGACTCAACAAAAAACATTCAGGTTAGCGGAAATGATGCGAAGATAAAAATTGTGATGGAAGAGTCGAAGTTGACTTACCATAAGATTAAAGGATCATTCAAATCGAATGTAGAGCAGATCGAATATACTGATTTTTATATCAATCTGTTTGACGACAACCTAGATTTTAAATTGAATGTGATAGATCCTAAATTGAAAATTACTGGTGTGTCAAACAGTGGTATTCCATTGGCATGCTCTGTAAAAAGCCTTGTAGGAAAACATAAGACAAAAAAGTCAAAGAAGGATTCTGTTGTGGCAGTCTTTAGAGATGGAAGACAATCCTTTGATTTCAAGTTCTTAAATTCGACTGTTGAAAAGCAAGAGGTTAAGGCTTTTGAAGAGCAATTTGATAAGGGAAATGGACAGTTGGATAAAATATTCAATTATTTGCCAGATTCAGTTTCGGTAAGATGTGGAATTAGAATCGATGCTGATCCAGAAAGTGGTGTATCATATTTCTTGCTTGATTCCACTTATGTGGATTTGAATATCCAGGCTGAAGTGCCACTTCAAGTTGGTGATGGTAGCTTTATAACAATCAAAGATACAGTTGATGGAATTGACATAGTAGAAGATGTAACTGACTATCAGGAAGGAAATTTCAAGTTTGACGATGTTGAAGTTTTCATTGAGTTCGAAAATGCATTGCCTCTTGAAGGTACGGTTACAGCCAAGTTCTGCAGAGCAGATACAATAAATGGTAAAGTAATCCTTACTCATCTTGAGAACACAAAACTTGATCAGACAGTAAAAATTCCTGCAGCGCAAATAGGTGCTGATGGATACATCACAAAAGCCACACCATCTAAGAAGAAGATAGTTGTTTCTGACGATATGGTCGAGGATATCAAGAAAATTAATGCTGTCGACTTTACTTACAAAATCAAGGTGCCAAAAGGTGCAGTTGATGGAGTTGTGCTGACAAAGGATTGTGGTATGTCGGCTAAGGTGTACAGCCATTTGAAAGTGAATATTTCTAATAAAGAAAAATAATAGACTAAGACAATGAAAAAAATTATATCTGTCGTTTCGGCAATATTAGCTACAGCGTCAACGACGTTTGCGCAAATGTCGTCTACACTATATTTTATGGATCAGAATCCATTGATTCATAATTTTAATCCATCGTTCCAGCCTACAGACAAGATGTATATTGGAATGCCTGGCTTGTCTCTAGTCTCAGTGAATGCAGGTAATAGCAAGCTCGCGTTTGAAGATATATATGTGCCTCGCACTATTGATGGAAAAAACACTACAGTGTTGTTCCTTCATCCAGAGGCTACGAATGAGCTTCGCAATGTTATGAATAAGATCAGTCCTCGTGACAGAATATTCGCTGACTATAATGTTCAACTTTTGAACTTTGGAATGAGAATCAAAGAGAAATCTTATGTTTCGTTCTCATTGTCGAACAGAATGGAGATGAATACTATTCTTCCAAAGGAGTTGTTCAAGGCTGCATTGATGTCAGAAGAATATAATTCGGAATCGCAATATTCATTTGGATTGGGAAAATTCTCGTCTACGATGAACTGCTATTCAGAACTGGCATTCGGATATAGCTATGCATTCTCAGAAAAGTTCCAGGCAGGAGCAAAACTTAAATATTTGATTCCTCATGCAGGCTACCGTACGGATTTCAAGGATATGGATTTGTATGTCTCTAAAGATGAGTGGAGATTTACAGGAGAAGGTGAGATTGATGCCTCTATGCCAGGACTTGAGATATATCAGGATGAGGAAGGAAAAATTGATTCTTTAGATTTCAATGATGATGTCAAAGCTAAGGATTTCACTAAATCGAAGGGTGCAGGACTTGCTCTTGATTTTGGTGTCACTTACACTCCAATCAAAAGTGTTAAGTTGTCTGCCAGCCTTCTAGATCTTGGCTTTATCCACTATAGCAAAGAGTTGCATAAGGTCAAGAAAAGCGGTGATTTTATTTATAATGGATTGAAATATGGCATTGACGACATCCACGAACGTGATTCTGCCGACCTATGGGAGCCATATCAGGAGATGCTCGACAATATGTATGTTGTAGACGAGAGTGAAGGATATAACTCTATGCTTACAGCCAAAGCGTTGTTAGGTGTTGAATACTCGTTCTGTGAGAACAAGATGTCTGTTGGAGCATTGTCGAAGACATATTTCCTACGTGGTTGCGCATCTGAGGAATTAATGCTTGCATACAACTACCGTCCAAACAGAATCGTGTCTGCTTCTGCTTCATACACTGTCACTAACGGTATGTTTAGCAATATTGGTTTGGGTGTAAACTTAAATCTTGGACCAGTAAACTTCTTCTTGGCAGCTGATCAGATACCTTTGCGTTATGCTAAGGGTGGTGGTAAGACTATTCCTACACGTACTCGTGCGGCTAATATCTCTACAGGAATCAATTTCTTGATCCGTGATAAGGAAAGAGAGGATAAGGACAGATTGTCTTGGATGGATTCAGATAAAGATGGCATTACTGACTTGTATGACAAGTGTAATGACACTCCAGAAGGAATTGAGGTTGATAAGAATGGTTGTCCTAAGGATTCTGACGGCGACGGTGTTGCTGACTATATGGACCAGTGCCATGATTCTTTGTCTGGCAAGAAGGTAGACGAGAAGGGATGCCCACTTGATTCAGATGGTGATGGCGTGTTCGACTATAAGGATCAGTGCCACAACCCTAACTCAGGTGCTTTGGTTGACGAGTTTGGTTGTCCTTCGGATGTTGATGGTGACGGTGTGCCTGATTACCTTGACAAGTGTAATTTGACTCCAATCGGTGCTCCAGTTGATGCTAATGGATGTCCTAAGGATTCAGATAAGGATGGTGTTCCTGATTATCTTGACAAGTGCCCTGACACTCCTCTTGATACTAAGGTTGACGAAAATGGTTGTCCATTTGATGTCCCTGTTGATAGTGTGGCTCGTGTTGCAACAAGTGAGGTTAAGAATGAGGCACAACCTGCTGCTCCTGCAACTACAACTAAGCCAGCTGCTACTCCTGCCGCTAAACCAGCAGCACAGCCAGCTGCAACTCCAGCCGCTAAGCCAGCAGCAACACAAACAGTGGCTAAACCAGCTAAGGCTCCAGTCGCAAAGGCTTCAGACAACAGTATGATCGCTGACAGATACGATGAATTGACTCCAGAGCAGTATGCTGCTAACCGCCCTCAGGCAAGACATTATACAATTGTAGAGGATGGTGTTGAGTACGAAGTGTTTGAGTCGCCAACTTGCAATGTGTTGTTCGATTCAAGTATGGCTATAGTAAGAAACCGTATGTTGCCAGAAATTAATAAGGTTTACAACACATTGAAGAAGAAACCTAACACTTCGGTGATTATCCTTGGTCATACCGACTCAGACTGTACAAATGAAAAGAATTTGGCATTGTCTGTAAAACGTGCAAATGCAGTCAAGAGAGTGTTGGTCAACAAGGGAATTGAAGATAGCCGTGTGGTTGCTAGAGGATTTGGTGAAACAAAACCTATTATTTCCAACAGAACTTCTCTTGGACGTTCTCAAAACCGTAGAGCTGAGGTTATTATGGTGACAAAGACGCCAAAAACTTCAATTAAGAAGTAAATAATATTAAATCTTCTCAAAATAAGAATAGGGGTGCTGATTCAGTATCCCTATTCTTTTTGTTTTGCGTTTTGCTGTCTACTAAAGATTCGGCCAATGTTACATTCTTACTAATGATTTCGATTTGTCCTTGGCTTACTGATTGCGTAATATAATTTAATGGTATTTCACTATGATTAAAATAGAAAATGAATGCAGACATAGTGATGACTGGACATTTGCTAAAACAAAATAGTCAGAATTGCTCGTTAATTTTAAGTGAAAATAAAAAAAGAAGGAAGCCTCTCGACTTCCAATCTTCCAACCTTAAATCTAATACCATGAAAAACACAATGCAAAGGTAACACTATTTTTATATTCTGCAACATAAAAACGATATTTTTTTGCTAAAAATATGTTTTTTAACACTTGTGGAAAATGAGATGGATTTGTTTCGCTTGGTTAACTGGTTGTGTTATAGGTGTTTATGTTTGTGCATACCTAGGGTCTGAATTATGTTAAAATATATGCGAAAGTATTAAAAAGTTGAAATTTGTTTTTTGTTAGAAAAATAAGATGCATATTTGCAGTCAGAAAACAAAGATGAAAGGGTACTTATGCTATTTAATAGTATATCTCACTTATCAAAGAGTATTGGAAAAACGAAAACAAATTTATCTAAATAAAAGGAAGATGAAAAAAATTTTATCACTTGCAGCAGTTGCGTCTATGGCGCTAGCTGCTAACGCTTCGGAGTTCGATAATACGAACTACATTGAGAAGTGGGGCCAGTTGAAGTTGGTCGGAAATCAGCTTTCTTCAGCAAGCGGAGAGGCTATCCAGTTGAAGGGTTGGTCAACATTCTCTCTACACTTCGGTGATGTTAACGGATGTCTAGGTAAGTCTCAGTGGGAGTTGATGAAGCATTACGGTGCCAATATCGTACGTTTGGCTATGTACATCGATGACACAAATGACGGTGGTTCTTACTTGGCAAACAAGGAAACTACAAAGCAAAAAGTTAAATCATACATCGATGACGCTTATGCTGCTGGTATGTATGTGTTGGTTGACTGGCACACTCTTGAGACAAACGGAAAAGAGGGTAACCCATGGAATCAGAAAGATGAGGCTAAGAATTTCTTCTCAGAGATTTCTGCTTATGCAAAGACAAAGGGTTACAACCACGTATTGTACGAGTTGTGTAACGAGCCTAAGTGTGATGGATGGGCTACAATCAAGAATTATGCTGAGTATGTGATTCCTGCTATCATTGAAAACCAACCTAAAGCAATGATTATCGTTGGTACAAATGATTGGTGTCAGAAGATTTTGGAGCCAGTTTCAAATCCAATTTCTAAGTACAAAGACAATGTATTG
>OCTX012291424.1_pt1 | contig 56358 bp, 20 predicted proteins | sample 1539691 | NCBI WGS metagenome assembly OCTX01 (sample SAMN02144231, study PRJEB22623) | gut metagenome | biome: sheep rumen | host: Ovis aries | place: New Zealand
GTGCAGGCAGCAGACCTGCCAGGACATGGGGTTGCTGAGGCTGATGGCATCATTGAATTAAGTGCAAACAGTGCCAATGTTTCTGCTTCTTATATTTACTACCGCACAAGTTTGGAGAAACCGTTTGGTACGGATAAGAGTATCGATTTGTTGTGGGCCACCAGGCGGAACTGCTACAAGTATGATAGCGACGGGGCTAATGACGACGGACGTGTAACAGACCAAGTCAACCTGTTGTTTAAGCACGCTCTTACAAAGTTGGATATCAACGTACGGGCAATGGTTGACCGTACTGCCGACCATACTTCACCGGCTTATTCTACTGATGTAAACGGCAATACCCGCATTTTCATCGACAATGTCAGCATAACAACGCCGACATATTATCCAGAAGGCAAGTTAAAGATTGCATCAGAGGACGATACCCCTGTTTGGGATTATACCGATATAAGCACATCAAAGACAAAATTCCTTTTCGGCAGCGACATAGATCTGTCTCTTGCCAATGTAAACGATACGAAAGACCTTGACAATGTGAAATATTCACTGCGCTATGCGGCTCCGAATGTCCCTACTAATGCAACGATTGATGATGACGATCATGACGACATAGACGATAACACCGGACTTACGCTGGTAGAGACAGCCCGTGCAGCTTTCGATGAAATGGAGGCGGGCGTTATTGCTACCGAACAGCAGATGTCGGCAAACTACAGTACTTTTATGTTCTGTCCGTCGGCCGCCACTTCGGACATTTCGATAAGGGCTGTCTATCACGTGGTAACTTTCGACCCCAACCTGACGCTTAACAATCCGAAGTTTTATAGCAACGTAACCAACGACATAACGGCATCGCTGGGCAACGACGATTTTAAGTTTGAACCCAATAAGCAGTACAAGATATTGCTCAATCTGGGTATTACCAGCGTGAAGTTTGAAGTATATGAGCTCGACGAAGTTGGAGAGTATATTCTGTTGAGCGCTGTGGTGAAGGAATGGGATTTGAAGACTATTGAGGCAGATGTGGAGTAATTAATGGTTAACGGCTAAGGATTAAAGAAGATGATTAAGAATATGAAGATATATACAAATATTCTATATGCACTGACTGCGATACTGGCGAGTTTGCTTCTTGCCGGCTGTAGCAACAATGAGGCTATAGAGGAAGAGGTAAGCGAGCAGCTGGCAATCGATGTGGTGGAGACCGGCTGGCATGGTGAGACTGTCGATGTAAGTACACGCGCTGGAGAAACACTGGAGGGACTGCGTGCCGTTGCCAATCCGGCAAGTCCAGCTGACGGTGAGGGTTTCGGCATATATTGCAGCGACCTTAACTATACCAACACTCAGGTGGTATGGGATAATACGAACGGCAGGTGGAAAATTGGAGAACATGACTACCGCACCTACTGGAAAAGTAACGAGGCAGGAACAATCAATGTCTATGCCTATGCGCCATATAAGAACAGTCCGACCTATACGGTAGCAGATAATAAGCTGACCTTCGTAGCGCAAAAACACAGTTATCCTGGTTATACCACTCAGCTATCGGGTGGAAATGTAGATTTGCTACAGGCCAGCGCATCTATTAGTCGCAATAGCAATGTACCTGCCATGCTGACATTCAGACATAAGTTGGCAAAACTGACCTTCGGTACGGTGACAAACAATACGGGCGAGACTGTGCAGCTACGTGGTTTTACTGTACGTGGAACCATAAATAGCGAGGCCAAACTTAATCTGACCAATGGAACTTGGAGCAACCATTCGAGTAGTTCAACAGAAATCAAGTTTCCCCCACCTTTTGTTAATGTCTATAACGACAACGAGTCCTATGCAGCAGGAGCAGCTCCTAAAACTCTTATTGCACCTCTGCTTGACAAACAAACGGTGCTGCCAAACATGGCAATGGGTAGATCGCTGTTGCTGATACCAAATGCCAATGGAAAGATAACGGTCGATGTTGAGGTAGATAACAGTACTGGTGAGAAATTCAGTTTCCCTATTGAACTGGAAGAAGGAAAAGAGAAGATCGTAAACATCACCATCGGTCGAAACTTTGAGGTGGTGATAGAATGATTAACGAAAACAAAAAAACGTGACAACAACGACAATGAAATATAAGCTTACAGCTCTCATGGTGCTTGCAGTACTGCTGGTGGGATGCAGCAAGGAGGAATTCCCTGGGGCGGAACAGCAGGGCATGCAACTCGCTGGCGATGTGATAAAGCTGGGAGTAAAGGAAGTGGTTGCACCAGTAACAAAAGCTCAGCATACAGGTAGCATGAACTTCACCCAACTGGAGTCAACAGGCTTCGGTGTGTATGGATATGAGGGTTCGTCGGCGTACAACCCAAGCAGTTCGGAATTCAATCTGTTTACCCCTAATACCCACGTTACCTTTGTCAGCGGCGGTACAGCTCCAACAACAATTGTCGATCATCCTGGAAGTTGGGAATATACTGGCGCTTTGAAAGAGTGGGACAGTACCAAGAAATATACTTTCTTTGCCTATGCCCCTTATATGAGTGCTGGCGAAGGAACTGCAGGAACGGATGCCGGAATCAATACCATTTCTACGGGTGCCGGCGACCCCAAAATCACATATACAGTAGCCACCGATCCTGCCCAGAGCGTTGACCTGCTATGGGGTGTTCGTACCGATACCAAAGAGAAAGCAGGATTGGCGTGGGTTGACATAGAAAAGGGACAGACCACTTCGGCTGTACTCTTTACCTTCTACCATGCCCTTTGTGCCGTAGGACTACATGCACAGGTGATGGTGGATCAGACCAACGATCTCGACAACCTTGGCGACCTTTCCCAGTTGGGAACTATAGGAAGTGCCGATGGCTGCAAGGTGACGCTGAAGAGCATTACGATTACACCAGCGGGCTTTCCAGATGCAAAGCCAGCTGTAGCGGCTACACTTTTCACTAAAAGTGCTCAGCTGAATCTTGACAACACTACTGAGCATCAACCACTTTGGCAGAGCAAATCTGGTACAATAGACAATTTGGTGCTAAACAGTGATGCGACAATAGAAGAGGGCTTGCTTGACCCGCACCCTACCCAAGAGGACAACGCTACTGGTTATGAAATTATGACCAACCCATCGTACGACACCGAGCGCCCCGGCATAGTTGAGTCTGCTAATACACAGGTAATCATTAAGAATGACAAACTCTTCATGCTCATTCCGCAGGCAGCTCAGGACTATACTATTACCGTGGAGTATTTCCTGACATACAAAACTGAAAGCGGCTATCACCGCGAGGAAAAAAGTGGTACCGCCAAAATCCGCAATCTGGAACTTGCGGCTGGTGTGAAATACTACCTGAATCTGGTGTTCGGTCTCACTACATTCAAACTCAATGTCACTGCCACCGACTGGGTGGGAGAGAATATCAACACTACGGTTGTCATAGAAACTGGTACCAGTGCCGGTCATTCGTTAGTAAAAAAGCTGGGTGAAATAGAGAAATAATTGAGAGAAGAGATTATGACGACAATGACACGATATAGACATACAGCCACAAAGGTGCTTTTCCTGTTGCTTATGATGACGGGAGTCTGCGGGGCGTGGGCACAGATAGGAAGCATACCCTATACTACCGACTTTAGCAGTAGTATCACACCATTTGTAAAGACGAGTGGTGATGGTGACGTAAAATATAACCAAACAGCCACGATTGTCGGTAATGTTCTCTCCGTCTATAATGCTACTGCAACTGCATCTTTCACAGGTGGTTATAACCTGAAGACCACGGAGCAAGTGACTTTTGAGTTTACTGCCTTCCACGGTTGGCTTAACAAGAACCTTACCAGCACCATTACCATCAAAAATACGGCCGGTGATGAATTAGTCAGCTACACATACAACAAAAACTCAGCATTGGTTACAGATGTGAGTTTCGGTGGCAACACTGTTGATGGCTTCGAACCTTTTTTGGGAATCAGTAAGTATAATGCTTCCCATAATGCGAATGGTTTTGTTGGCGGTGCGAATAATCGAGCCTATCAAATCACTGACGGCTACAACCCCACTATCACTATGACGGTTTGTGGCAATGGTATCGTGACCTTCCATTTCATCTGTTCCGGTCAGTCAGTGGAAAGGTCATTTGCCACCACTCTCAACGATAAGGCGATGAACCTTGGCAGTATCGTCATTACTGATACTGGTGACAATGATGATCGCGGCATTGGTATAGACGATCTCAAAATCACCTCGCAACTCTACTCTTTCGACTATGAGAGCACGGGAAGCATATCTGACTGGGTGACTGGTACTGGTGGACGCTATACGCCAACCATCATGGATACACCTATCAGCGACCAGGCAATATTGGGCAAACACTATATGGGTGTTGACCAAGCGCAGCGACATAACAATGGTGCTACATTGACCAATTCATCGATCAAAGGTAGTGCTGCAGCAGGCGAAGACTTTACCTTGTCGTTCGACATGAAGATTGGTCGTGCTACACAAAATGGTGGCGGTGGCCAACCCGATGCTGCATTTACAGTCTATGATGCATCTAACACGGCATTGTTCTCTCTTACCGACAAACGCAACAGTACCGACTGGTATCTCGGTGTGGCAGGAGCGGCACAAGGGACTATCACATTGGCTGGCACAGGAAGCAACCAAGCATTAAGCGACCTCACATGGTATCACGTTAAGTTATCGTACACCACTGTTGATGAAACTAAACTGCTCTATGTCACCATCACCTCACTCGACGGCACAGCCACCTACTGGCGCGGCGGATATGCCACTTCGTCTAACGGAGGATTGAGCAAGATGACCTTTGTCACCTCGCGCTATGATGCTAACTTCGCCTTCGACAACCTGAAGGTATCCACCTTCGCAACCACCGCCTTCTCCGTCAGTGGAAAAACTGAAAGCTATGCTATCACAGGTGAAGGCGATCTTCGGCAGAAAGAAGAAGGAAGCACAATTACGCTGGAGTATGGTGCCACTAACGAAACACAACAGACAAAAACCAGCGGATCAAATATTGGTGCGTATTGTGCTTATAAGGGAAACAGCGATACCAACACTTATTCAACTGCTTGGACAACTGGCAACGCAACCAATGTTGCCCCAGGTGGTGGTACTTTCTACAAGTTCACTCCAAAGTTTAACGGCACCCTCTCCGTATTAGGAGGCGTGGAAGATGCAGACGGAGCTACTTTGAATAAAATAATCCTACGCAAAGCTGACGGAAGCGTAAAAGAAGAAAAGGATGGTTCTGCCGGCGATAACTTTGCTTTCAGTACGGTTCTCCAATCAGATGTGGACTACTATCTATATGCAGCGACACCTGAAACAGGCGATTACGACGATTCAAAAGGTTCGAAGGCCACCTTCTTCCTGCAAGGCTTCACCTTCACACAGTCGGGTATGAACCGTGAGATTAAGATAAGCGACCTGCTTTATACAGGTAGCACCAGTGCTGCAGGCGGTGCGCTCAGTCGTACCATCCCAGGATTCACACTCTCATACGGAGATAACAACAATGTACAGACCACCGCTGACGGCAAATCATTGACCATCAGTAATGGCGGTAGTTTGACAGTTGCTTTGCGCCAAAACGGTCACTCAGCTACAATCAGTAGTGTTACGCTGAATGTTTCAGCAGTAACAAGTGCTACATTAGGAGGCCAAAGCATTACTACAACTGGCAAGAAGAGGTTTACACCAGGTTCTTCTACCGACAACCTTACTTTGAGTTGCACAGCTGGTTCGCTGACAATCACCTCCATACAGGTGGAATACAACAGCAGCGATGCTGGCTCTGAGGCATTTTGGCTTGATGATACGAAGACTACTCCATCGTTCAACTTTGCCACTACTCACATCATGCGAGTTCCTGGCGACGGACAAGCCTTCACGAATACCCCGACGGTATCATCGCCAAACAGTTTCAATGCTACATACACCTATACTTCAGACAACACCCCGGTTGCAACCATCAATGACGATGGTACCAACGGACAATTGTTGAAGTCGGGGTCGGCTACGATTACGGCTACATTCGAGGAAACCAACTACTTTGCTAAATGCACAGCCAACTATACTGTTGACAACGTGTTGCATACAGGAGATGAGACTTATACGCTTAATCACGGACATAGCAGTTATACTCTGCGCATCGATGCCAAGGCAGCAGATGCAGCTTCCGATCTGACATTGACAGGCGCTACCGATGCAACGCTCAACTTCGGTACAACCACAGAAAAGAAGCTGACTTCGACAAACGCAACATCGCTGACGGTAACCAACAGCTCCGCCCATAACATCACCATCGAGTCACTGCGAGTATATAGAAAGTTCCCTGTTGCCTGGCTCTATTATGAAGGACAGGAGAACAACTACTCTGAGCAGGTACACTTCCAGGACTTTGCTTCAGGAGATATAAAGGGCTTCCGAGTACTTGATATTGGTGACCCTATCGAGCCAATAGATCTGACAAGTGCCTATTCACTGAAAGAAGGAGTTGGATACGTATGGACAGATGGCAGCCATGTTACTGCCACAAATCATGGTGGTACCTTTAGTATAGACAAAGGATCTTTTACTGTAGGCGGTAAGAGTCCTGTTGATGAGTTAAATCCAGAAACACTTTTGCCCAAGGTAACCCACCTGCTGACCAAGACCAGTACCGATTCTAAATATGATGACTATGCTTTAGAGCTTACTGCTACCGCCAACATCTTTATCGCAACACCTACAGACGAGGATGGCGACGCTGAAAACGATACCTACAAGACATGGGACATGACTACATCAGTGTCATCATGGGGGCAGATGGACAGTCGCTGGACGTGGAACGGTCACGGATACTATCAGGCATGGTTGCCGGAGTATCTACCTATATTAAATAATGACCGCACGACATTGGCTGGCAATGAGGGCTTGCTGGCAAAGGGCGACCTGCGCTACTATACTGGCAGCACTGGCCTGCGCATGAATCTGACGCGAGTGAACAGCCGCCTGAAGTTCCCCGTGAAAGCTGGCATGGAGGTGAAGATAGAGATGGCCTCTGCCTCGGCCGACATCGAGCACCTGATTTCCAACGTCACCGACCTCTTTGGCAATGCCGTCAGTACGGTGTATATCGAGAATGCTGGGCCAGAGGCTCCCATCACCGCCTATTTCCTGGCTGCTGCCGACGGTGCCGTGGAGCTGCGCTCCATGGACAAACTCGGTGCCTACGTGAAGCGCATCACCCTGCAGGTTCCGCAGATTCACTTCAACGAGGAAATCGTAACAGTGAAGAACGAGGCGGCCACTATCACTAATGTACCTTACAACACTGGCGATGCAACGTTGACGTATAGCATAAAGGCGGATAGCAGCTATGATTTGAATAACGAAGCTAAGGATAATGATTATATTGCTACCGTGCCTACACCATCTGTTGGCAAGGTTGACGTGAAAGGCTATGAGGGGTATGTCACGGTGGAAGTAACCAATAGCTCTGCTACTGGTGTACAGCCAAAGAAGGGTTCGTATAAGATATATGTCATAGACTTCAGGTTTGACAAAGCATCATACACAGATGCCGACTTCCCATCGCTCGACCTGTCATCTGCTGCTGGTGGTGAGGCTGTGTTCAATCAGTTGCCTACTGGCTACAATAAAGTGGTGCAGCCTGTGAACTACACCATGGAGTATGTCAGCGGTGAGCCTCGTGGACGACTGACGCAGAAGACCAATCAAGACCCGAAGCAGACTACCTATGCGCTGACCGTCTATAGTGCCGGTACGTTGCGGGTGACAGCAACCACGGGACGTATCTCTACGTCGTGTGAGGTAGAGGTTACGGGCGGCAACCAGTTTGCAGAACTCAATCCGGCCAGAAGGCTGGATGAACTGCTGAAGGAGGGTAGTCCTGCCACCTGTTATTTCTTGAACGAACTTCCAGCAGGTTTTGGCACAACAGGAACTACAAAATACACTGTAGATGTAGCAGGTGACATAGCTTGTGGTGGAGTGACAACTCATAACGTTACTGATGATAAAGGTACTGTTGACACTTCCGATGACGTTACTACCTACTACGCTAAGTTATCCAACATCACTGGAAGCGGAGGCGCCATCCGAGTGACAGCGACAAATGACAATGCTACTGGTGGCACCAGCGACGACAAGACCGCTACCTTCGTGCTGACCGTTGCTTATCCGGCATCCTCAAAGCAGAAGTGGGACTTCTACCGCATGAAGCATGCCAGTTCCAGTACGGAATTTGGCTTATACATAGGCAAGATAGACGATTATAACGGTGATGCCACACAGACCGCAGAGCCGATTACCGTGACCAGCCATAGTGCCACCCAGCGCTGGTCGACAGATGATGCAAATTGGAACAACAGCTGGACCACCACCGACACCCAGTGGGAAAAAGTCTATCGTAAGGGCAACGAGCAGCCCCGTTGGGCCTATGCCTACGGTATGAAGGGCGACAATGCCTTTATCGTTGAGGAGACGGCAGGTCTGCAGATAGAGACGGGACAGAAGGGTTTCTACATCGATAACCCGCACCAGCCCGATGAGTTCGGCTACAACCACATCGGACTGCACAACAATGCCACCGTCACCATTCCGCGACTGAAGGCCGGCGACTATATCGCCCTTAACCTGAGCCGTGTCATTCCTAACAATGGTGCTATCCTCTCGGCTACCAACGTCACCGACCTGACAGGAGCGACAGTGAACCACACCTTCACCATCACCCGTTCGCAGACGGACTATCAGAATGCTGGCGTCCCTGTGACTGAAATTTCCGGTGACAACGTTGGTGCCCGCGTCATTCCCGGCTACTACACCTTCCGTGCCGCTGCCGACGGCGACGTCAGCTTCACACTGTCCGACGAGGGCTACCTCGACATTCTGAGCATTGAGATATACGATGGCGGCTACGAATCTACGATGACCGACATCGTGACCGACGGGGCGAATGCGACGCCCCCTGCCTCATTCCTTATGGATGACGGCGAGACGCAGGAAATCGACCTTGCCATCTGTCACATGATGAAATCCACCTCCGTGGGTCCGGCAGAGTATGTAGTGGTCGATAAGGTAGGCGGACTGGATGCCACCCTCGAGAATGTGGAGTGGGTGAGCGACGGCGGTGCCGTATATAATAAAGGTAGGATTACCGTCAACGACAGCTACGGAAAGCTGCTCGTACGCATGAACAACTATACTGCCGACGGCCGTTACCTGACGGGCTATACCCCCACCTATACGCTGACCGTGGGCCACAAGCCTCATCAGGAGTATCCCTTCACCTGGGACTTTACGAATATCTCTGGCGGTGCCGTGAAGGATAAGACTAACAATGCATATAACAACATCAGCAGCGACCCATACACATGGACTGGACTGGGCTATGAAACCTATCAGCTCGACACACGTACTTCGGGCGGTTCGCTTTATGTGCCGGGGGCTACACTCGTAACTGCTGATCGCGACTTGGGAAAGAAGGGCACTATCGCAGAACTCAACGCCGCAAGCCTCGGTTGTGATGAATTCAACGGTTTGGGCTTCGCAGGAAAGATAGCATTTAAGGCAGCCCAACAGGGAACGGAGGCAAATGATGCACCTACAGGTGGCTGGGATCCTGGTGTCGCAAACCAACTGCTACTCTACGACTTCAAATATGCAGCTTCGTCATCTGCTGACAACGACTATACTGCACAGCATTCTACTGGCTCGTGGCTTCCAGCTGAACTGCAAGCTGGCGACGGAAAAATAACCTTCGGCAGCCCTGGTAAGCGCGAGACACCAGCGGGTGGTATTACCTTGAGTTATACCTCTGCCAATTTTGTTTATAAGATGGATGGGGGTAACACGAAGAATGCTTTGCTGAAACCTCAACGTCCATTCCAAGAAGGTGATGTCATCACCCTGCATGGCTATTCCACTGCTAACGTGCAGCAGTCGGGATTCAGCTTTTATGCCGGTGCCAACGACAACGCCTACGATGCATTGTTGACTCTCAACTGGTCAAGCAGTACTGCAACGGCTGAGCAGGAGATAGTATATACCGTGAAGCAGGGAGACGGTCTGGCCGGTCGTGCTGAGGTATATCTATGTCGAGCCGGCAAGCAATATACTGTATATCTAACAGAAGTGAAAATCACCGGTCCTGACGCATCTGCTCCAGTGAGCTATGAACGGGCTTTAACTTGCCAAGAAGATGTGACAGTGACTATCCCTGATATGACTGCTGACCACTATGTGTATATCAAGTCGAGTGCCGAACCTACAGTGGTGCCGTCAAATCTGACGAAAATATCGTATACCGATGATGGTACTGACGGCTATGATGTGGCTACCAATGTATATAAATACAAGGTTACAGCGGCAGGAAAAGCAGATGTGACGTTTGCCAGTGGCACGAAGATATACCGCATCGGTGTGACCAACATCATGAAACAGATGAAGCGAGTTGGCGAAGGCGATGCCTGGGCTACCGAAAGTCGTGACCATGCCATAGACTACACGCAGACGGGCATCTTCACTGTAAACGATATCAAGGCTAACACCGTTACTGCAACATCTTATACGAACAATAAGGTAACCGTGCGACTGAACGAGAAAAGCAACGCAATGCCAGCTGAAACGGGAATGGTGCTTAAATTGCCACTGGTTGGAGCTGATGAATCAGAAACAGCTGCCAATGTTGGTGACTTCGCAAAGGCAAAAGGCCATAATAGTTTGCCTCTGTTCTATCCGCCTTACACTGCCATTATCCTCAGTAGAGATGCTGTAGCCTTCGGCGGTATGGAGGGAAACCTGATGAAGGAGAATATCACACAGAAGACCTTCACGTCAGAGATTGAAACCATTGATGGTGTTGACTACGTGCCTTTTATCTTTGCCGAACGCTATATGAAGTGGACGAAGATTGACAATGACGTGACTCACTCCGACAACTTCATAAATAGCGGCAACGTACCGGTGTTCTACCGCATGCATCTATATACTGATGCAGAAGCAGCAGCTCTTTCAACGACAGATGACGTACTTAACACCCTCGGTGCAAACAAGGCGTATATGCTGATACGCTCGGGTAACGTGCCTGATGCTTTGTGGAAGAATCAGGCTTCGCCTGTGAAACGATTTATTGCAATCGAAGGTGTAAGCGATATGGAGGAAATTATAGACTCTCCTAATTCCTCGGATGCTCCGAATAACGACGCTATCTACAGCCTAAGCGGACAGTTGATGGGCGATGATGAGACGGTGCTTGCCCCTGGTATTTATATTCGCAACGGAAAGAAGTTCTTGGTGAAGTAAGATGTATGATGTAAGAAGAAAATGAAACAGAAGTTTATATATATTATAATGTACGCGTGCGCAATGCTGACAGCGGCCTGTTCCAACAACGATGATGGTGGAATGAACGATATGCTGTCGGACGGGAATGCTGCAATAAGTTTTTCTACTGATATCAATGCTGACGGAACACGTGCTACTACTGGAATGATTAATAATCTTGCTGCATTAAAGAATGTGGGTGAGGGCTTCGGTGTGTTTGCATATCTGACGGACGGAAATGACTGGACAACAACTTTTGCCGATAATAATGTTGCCACCTTCAGCAGTTTCTCCAACTTCTTCATGCAGAACCAACAGGTGACGTGGGGTGTGCAGTACGTGGAGAATGGTGACGATGCAGACCTGTCGAACGATGTGCCCCACTACGACTGGGTATATTCGCCTTTGAAGTACTGGCCCAACTCAACCAATAATGCTACTTCACGTTACATCTCGTTCTTTGCCTATGCTCCGTGGGTTGATGAATCTACTCATCCAACAGCGGGTGTTATCGATTATGTGCGTACAGCTGATCGTACTCCGCATGTTATATACAAGATAGGTGCAGCCGACCAGCAGGTGGATTTGCTTTGGGCAAATAAAATAGATGCTACACGAAACGGGCAAGGACTCATCACTGCCGATGCATCGCCTCTTACTTACCAGAAGGTTCCTCTGGAGTTCAAGCACGCGCTCTCTGCAATTGACATATATGTGCAGCGTGTGTATGACGAGCCGGCTTATACGGGTAAGATACCTGCTGCAGTGCTCTATCCAACTGTATATGTCAGCAAACTGGAACTGAAATCTACGTCAAAGGATGGTGAAGGTAAGAACTATCTACAAAAATGTGGCAAATTCAGTTTGATTGATGGTACATGGAGCGACCCAGGTTCCCCCAATGCCTGGACCACTGGTGATGAAACCATCACTTACGAGGAGTCGATGATAAACGATACCATCCGTGGAACCACCGATACCCGCGAGGAGTTTATCCGCGACATAGAACTGGATAAGTGGAAATGGATTTTGGATACGAAGGGTACAGCCTCGACGGATGACGATGAGTGGGTAGATGCTACAACTATTACCGAGGCAGATTATACAGCAAATCCTAATCGTTGGAAGAGTGCATACGGTGTAAGCGAAGAGGAGCGTAACTTTATCAAGAATACTATGACGCAGGTGCTCATACCACGCAAGGTAACACTCATTCCTAAACTCACCTATTCGATGGTAGTACGTGATGATGCCCTGCTTGTCAACTATCTCACCGACAACGAGGGACACAAATATTCCCGTATCCTCAACGAGGTAGAGGGTAACAGTGTGACGCTCGACCTCAAGCCAGGCAAACGCTATACGCTGCTTATACGCATCGGTGTGGAGCACATCAGCTTTGAACTTCTCAGCGTGGTAGATTGGGACTTCCCAATGCGTTTCGCGCCAAATGTGGTAACTGATTTCGAAAATGAAACGATAGGACATATCGTGAATGAAAGTGAATAATGAGAAATGAAGAATAACGCTATATATATAGTTTTGATAGTAGGTGCTCTGTTGACAGCCTGCAGCGACGAGTTGCTCGATGTTAACGGCAATAATGGTGACCAGAGCGGCTTGCTTTTCTCGATGACAACCGAAGAAATGGGCAAGGAAGTGGTTCTTACAGGTACCAGGGCAGCATCATCTGAAGGCACTCCTGATGACGGTGACCGATTTACAGAACGCACACTACAGGGCGACAATACTTTCGGACTGAAGGTTCAGAAACAACCTGTACCGCTGATGGGCTTTAATCGTGGGGCAGTGAATGCTTCAGCAACAGGGTCGCAGACAACGGAGCTGGATACCCGTGCAGGTGCCAACGAGGTGGTGACTGGCATCATTAACTTCCACGACTCTCTGACCATTTGGGGATATACCAATAACGGCACAGGACTCTTCAATCAGATATTGCTCACTAAGGTGCGCAACTGGCGTAACTCGGTGGAGTGGCCCTACGGACAGGGTGACTATATGCGATTCTATGCCGTAGCACCGTCACTTGAGAGTATCAATATGTCGGCAACAGGAGGTAGTTATGCCACTCCGCCAACGCTTACCTATACCTTGCCCGAGGAGGCTAATGAACTTGTAGATGTGCTTTATGGCGAGTCGAACAATATTTCAATTGCCAGCGGGCCTGCAGGCTCTGTTACCACAAATCCGAAGCAGGAGAATCTGGGTAAGGATAATAAGTTTGTTGAGCTTCAGTTCCGTCACATCCTTACTGCCGTGCGTTTCTCGCAGGGTACTATCCCAAGTGTGGTTACCATAAACAGCATCAGCATTTCGGGGTCGAAAACAGAAGGAACGTATAACCCCACTGAAACTGATGACGCTACCGTTACACAAGGAAAATGGACCCTTGGCACTGCTACACGGACCTACACCGTCGGTGCAAGTCATGTGGGTACGGGAATCTCGGGAGCAGTCGATGTGCCTATTACTGGTACGCCAACACTCTTCCTGCTGCCACAGACTTTGCCGTCAGGAGCTACACTGCAAGTGACGCTCACCGACACCAAAGGTACTGTAGATACTGGCGACGACAGAGAACATATCCTGACATGCTCTTTAGAGGGCGACGTATGGAAAAAGGGATATACGGTGGACTATAAGATTACTGTCGGACGCATGGAATCGGGATATTATCTTAGTACCAGCACGGCAAATGTGGAACTGGAACACTCTGCCAATGCCGTAAGCAGTACTTTAGGTGTTGACAGCTACCGATTGTTCTACGATTATTCATCAGGTTCGAAGGTGGCATCTTATACACCTGTGACATGGGATATCGCAGGCTACAGTGAGACAGGCGCTGCCTATAGCTATGTTGTACCGGCAAGTAAGCCAGCGTCGCTCTCATGGCTTACTGACTTCCGTGGCGTTCTCAATCCCGACACTCACTACGACGGCGGTAATAATGCTACAGCCTCCTACACCGTGGCAGGACAAACTATGGCTCTCTCCAGTTCACACGATGTGGTGCTGAGTAGCAATACCGCCGCATCAAACATTGATTTGTCACGGTATTATCCTTATAATAACGGGCCTAAATATCACAATGACACTCCAGAACCTGCAAATTGCTATATCGTCAATCGTATAGGTAGTTATACTTTCCCATTAGTTTATGGAAATAAGACAAGCAATGGAACTGAGGCAGCATGTTTCAAAGACAATACAGGAGCAACCATTGCATACAGCAATATTAGGGATCAAGTTGGAATATACGGAAATGCTGTGCCTGATGATGCTACAAGTTTGAATAAATATCTATGGGAACCAACAGGTTATACACCAGACGGGAAACCAACTATAGAATCTACTTTACGTGTAGAACTGCTATGGCAAGACGTAAAGGGTATGATTACCTCCCCAACAGTATCTGCAATAAACAATAATATCGGTTTTACTGTCCACACGTCAGTTCCTGGCAATGCCGTCCTTGCGCTTCAGGCTCGTAAGGTTTACTTTGAAAATACATGGGACAACCGTTCTAATATCACATACGGGGATTGGGAAACCCTATGGACGTGGCATATCTGGATGACAGATGAGGTCTATAGGAACGAAGGTGTGGAAAATGAGCAATCGTTAGATACTTATTATATCAACGGTCCAGAATCAGGTTCGGGTGATCATATTGCCACCTTGCATGATTACGCAACACCCGCTACCTCCTACCAAATCCTGCCTGTGAACCTCGGATGGGTGCCGGATAATGATAACTTCGGATTATATAAGTCCCGCAGTGTGTGGATAAAGATAAAACAAACAGGCACTGAGAATACCACTGTGGTGAAGATTACCCAGCACGCACGCCAGCAACTCTATACTGGCACTGGAACCGTTTACCAGTGGGGACGCCCAACAGCCTTCCCCGCCGTGCGAAATCTGGCGGGTACGGTGCGCCCCATCTACGACATTGACAATAAGGACATCACTACGAAGTTTGTGTTGGCACAATCTGCCAATGGCGGCGATGCTATAGCCAATCCATACGGAGTGCTGCAGTGGGAGACGAATCAGAACTCGTGGTTCGACGTCGGTAGCAGCGACTATGTTACTGACAATGCTATGTGGAACTCTACGACCAAAACCGTCTATGACCCGTGCCCGCCTGGCTTCCGTGTTCCGTCGGCAGATGTATTCAAGGTGTTCTCAAAGACTGGCGAAACGGTGGTTTCCGCTTCAAACCAGCTGAATATGTGGCCTGATGCGCCAGACCTCAACGGAACAACACAAACCAGCGGTCTACGCAGTAAGGGCGGCTATTTTTATTGCGATAAACACACTGATGCCATTCCTGATGATGATCGTTATAAATCAATGGTTTATATGCCTGCTACGGGTGAGTGGCACGGCAATAAGACGGTGGGTACACAACTACAGGATGCCAGTGAGCAGCTGAACCAGACCAACGGCCTCTTTTGGACGTCGGATTATGACAACACAGATAAAGACACAAAGGCAGCATTGCTGTGGGTGACACCAGAATGGTCGTTCTCCTCTGCCGGTACTGCTGATAAGCCAGTCATCGGTATATTCAATGCTAATCCAAAAACTAACAAACTGAATTACTATACCAACCTGCGCTCTATCCGTCCGATGAAGCAGTAAAAATAGAGGCTGCCACAGAGTGACAGCCCACATTATATATATATATTAAAGGCGGCCCGTATTGAGGCTGCCTTTATTCGTTTACCACTGGTCAGTGCGCCATTCTTTATTGATAAGGGTAGTGATACTTTCTGGTCCGCGCACCTTGTCATCGCCAGGACGAAGCTCGTCGAGGAAGGCATAACAATAAACGTAACCACTTTCCCACGAAATGCCCATCTTAAGCAGGTTGACCGTGACCTTTGCAGTCAGCTCTGCATTGGTGGTGGCATCATAACCGTGGGCTGTGATTACCACGTGAGGCACGTCGTCATCGCTCAGTGTCTGAGGGACAACGAGTAGGATGTTGCCAGGGGCGTAGTTGTAATGTTTGCGCCCCTTTGAGTGGTCACTGGGATCTTTCCATGAGTCGTCGCGATTGCCTTCCAGTTCCTTAAGAAATTCAGGTGGAGTCAGTCGCAGGTAGTCGAGGGGGTCGTCGGTTCTTGTCCAGTCCCATCCGTCGATGTCATCGTAGCCAGTCATCGTTGTAGTGGCATTCAGTTGCTTTGCTACAGGTGTATCTTCGAAGTATCCAAACATATAGTTGTCGTTGAGGCGAACGCGCTTGCCGTATTGAAAGGTGAACCAATAGGGATTCATGACGTAGTGGCCGACGGTGGTTGAACCAAGGGTAACAGCATCGTCGTAGGCGATGGTGGCCCCACTGAGAGTGTAACGGGGATAGAACGTAGCAGTGGTGTGGATGTTGTTTAACTCCATGGTATAGGTCATATCTGGACGTTTACTAGTATGGCTGAGGTTCCATACATCACCTCGTTTCCATCTTACGCATTTTGACTCATCAGGAATCTTGTCGCCTAAATTCAGTGGAATCCAACAACCTTGATCGTTCATTACGGCGGGTAATTCCTCACCATGGTCTGTGATATAAGCATCATCAATAGTTACACCATTTATGACAAACCCATTTTCTAACCACAGTCCGGTAGCAACGCCATCGCTTGTTTCATCCGCTTTCCTAAAGTATTTCTTTGTGGCAGCATCCAAATCTGTTTGAGTTGCGGCATCAGGTGTACCATCGCTATTTGTATCCTTATACACCATCTTGTCATTACCATATATAAAGACATAGAAGCGTACCTGTGCCAGCATGTGATAGAGATGGAATTGCACGGGAGTGGGGGAGTAGGTGGGAGTGTTGTCGGTGCGTATCAGCGGGTACTTGTCACGATTACAGTCGGTGACAGGTGCCGAGATGAGGAAGTCGTTGTGCTTTCCTGCATCGGAGTGCATAGTAAACTTCACCTTTCCCATACCCTTACCCTGACCAATACCATTCGCATCATTAAACATTGAGATACCATACTCACCAAGCGTAGAACTCTCGTTATATGGGTAGTATGCCCAAAAAGTCATATACTCATGACCCGTGGCAGGTGACGGTAGCGGGTTATTACTCCAAAACTGTTGTGGGGTGTATGTCAGTGTGCCATCGCTATTGATGGTTGCGGGTACGTTGAACATCAAGTTTGCGGAGTAGAAGTTGTTGAGGATAGTATTTTCATCATCCGTGCGACCGTCTTTCTGCGACAGCTCTACAAGTTCTGCCCATGTATGCGTGCCGGTATAGCATCCGAATAAGCCTACGCGCCTATTGCTTGTCGCAGTAGGTAGCAGGTTGGTTTCGCCAATGTTTATAATGGTGGCATCGGCACGAGTATTTTGCCGACTACTGCTGACAACTGTGCTGAAGGATATTGCATCCTTGCTGTCAGCTGTCTGTTCCTGGACTGTCTTCTTTCCGTCGGGTATGGTTTCTGTGCCCATGTCGTTCCAATCGGAGCAGGAAAGGAGAAGTAGGCAGCCCCCCAACCCCCAAAGGGGGAGAAGAAAGCCCCCCAGCCCCCGAAGGGGGTGAGTAGAAGCCATCCAACTACTGAAGGAATTGATTCTGGTTATAATTGATTTGATTGTCTTTTTGTTCATTATATAAATATTTTAGTTGACAGGTTTTATTCCCTTCCCCTTCGGGGGTCGGGGGCTTACTTAACTATTACTTTCTTTCGTCCGAAGATATAAACTCCCTTAGGCAAACCAGGATGATTATGACGCAGAGTCTGTGGAGTCTCGTTTACTGCTACACGACGACCTTGCAGGTCAAATACATCACATGGCCAAGGATTGGAATCGGTAGTCTGCTGGATTTCCGGTTCTTCCGGTTTTTCTGCTTCTTCCAATTCTTCCAACTCTTCTTCACCATCGAAGATGGCAACTATATACCTTCTCTTTGCTGGCATAGCAGGAGGCGTATATGACTGGTTGAGCACATAGTACACTTTGTTATGATATACGTACTTGTTGTCACGCTCAGCGTCGGTGGCTACGGTTCCGTCAGTTCCTATTGCTGGATAGCTGCCGGTATGAGCCTTGAGTTGTGGATAAGTCTCTCTTGCCCAGTTGTCGTTTGTGAACCAGCCCACCTGCTGGTTGGTTTCATACTCGTGTGATGAGTGCGATGCCAAACCTTCGAATGGCAGACCGAATACCATGATAGTCTTATAGTTCAAATTTGCTACGCTTAGATCTGTCGTTGTCAGTTTCTTTTCCAGATATTGTCCGCTGAGCTTTATCTCATCAAGGGCGCCGGTGATTACCGTCGGGGTGATGTTCGGAATATACAGGTTGACATAGTGGCGCTCATTGATGTAAACATTAGGAGTTTCCTCGGTATGTCCCTCATTGACCAATTTTACCTTGTTGCTTGCATCTGAGGTGCGTAGCACTACTGGCCAAGCGGCAGGAACGAACTGCGGGTTACCCATGTCGTTGAGACGGCTGACACTTGCCATTGTCACCTTGCCTGGGGTAGTAGTCGTACCCACATCCTCCGGATCCTTTGTCAATGTGAACGCCGCATCGGTGGTATTTGACAGACGTGTGTCGAACGGAACATAGAGCGTGCCGTAGTAGTTGTTGTCCTGGTTTTCTGGTGCTGTCAAGTCATCACCAGTGAGTGCATAGTTCTTAACACCACCTTTGTTCACCTCCACGCGAAGTGGTATCTCGTTGTATGGCCAGTCCTCATGAATTCCCACGGGTTGCAACAGCCACTTGGTGTCCTGGATGCCGTCTGTTGTCTCGTTCAACTCGTTGTCGGCAGCCATGCTTATACTGTAGCCGTCGCCGTTGCTGGTGAGGTAGTTGGTCTTGATGGTATTCACGACCTCGGTATCCCAAGCAGAGCCAGTAGGTTCTGTAGATAATGTGCGCAGCGTCACCGTAGCACCGCCGATGTCGTCGAGGCGGAAGTTGGTGCCGGCAGCTGTTGACATGGACGTGGCACCTACACTGCCCTGTACGTTCAGTCCCTGTGTCGAGAACGTGTAGCGCACCACGCCGTTGGTCTTATTGCCCGCGAAGCGGAAGATGCTCGACGCGTCGAAGTCGGCGGGCAGCAGCTCGATGTTGCCCTGTAATGGTGCCTCAGCCGTAAACGGTGTGGCAGCGTCGAGGTCGGCAAAGGTATGTATGGTAGCATTGTCCTTAGTTGTCTCGAAGAAGCGTAATGGTTTACTACCATCCAGTTCTGACTTGAAGCGGTAGCCGCTGATGTAGCGCTGACCCTGTATGCCCTCGTGGCCTGTCGTAGCATGAGCCTTCTCATACGCATTCAGTTGGGCTGTCGAGAAGCCTGCGATGCGGTAGTAGCCATCGGTCATATTAACAAGGTTTGTACTAACAAAGGTCAGAGGCAACGTCACGTTCGCACGTTCTGTGCCTTCTGCAACGGTAGCACCGCTTGCATTCTTGAATGTTCCGTCATACACCGTCTCCTGAATCTTTCTTAGCAGAGAGAAGTCGAGCGTAGTGCCGCTTGCCTTTGCAGTCTTCAACTGGTCATAGTAGTCCTGATAGTTGAAGTTAGCTGCGACACGAGCGGGACTGATACCTCCCACGTAGCCTGCCCGTTCGAAGTAGGGAAGCAGCTGTTCTGTCGTTGCCGACAGATACCAGTTGGCATCAACGTCGTTCTGCAGCGTACGTGCTGACTGAAGCTTCAGTTTTGCCTTGCCGTCTGTGTCACGCATCATGTAGTAGCTACTAAATTCCGGATCGGAAGTGTCGATATAAGCCGTTGTCGGGTGCATGAGGAACGAGTTGCCGAAGGCTGCATCGCCGGTAAACATCTCATAGATACCATTCGACATACTATCGTCACCGGCCGTTCCACCACTTGGCGGTGGTAATGTCTTGCCCTTCAGTGTATGGATGATAAGACGTGAGATGAATGGCATTGCATGGGTGTAGGTAGCCTCATAATCGGAAGCTGTTTCAGATGCAGTGTACTCAACTCCCTTCTTAGGCAGTTCGCCCGGAGTTGTCACAGCTGTGGCATTAAATCCGTTACCATTGATAGTAGAGTAGCGTGAGCGCAGTACAAATCCGTACGGGTCGCCTTCCGGTGCCCACAGATAGTCGTTGGTATAATGAGTGTCACGACCGGCTTTTAATCCTATATGATTTTGATATGAGAAGTTCATCAGGTAATCTGTGCCGCTATTATTAGTCATCATCTGATACCATGCCGTAGTATTGCGACCGCGGTAAGCAAACTGGAATGCCTCAGGGATGACCTCATAGACAACATCAATCTTCACCATACGGTTGTAGTGACACTCTTGAAGACGGTCGAGCACCGTGCCCTGCAGAGCCAATGCCTGCTTGTAGTTTTTCGGAGCCTTCTTGTAATCACCCGGACTTACCTCAATCTTACGGTCGGCATAGTCTGGATCGGTAAGAGCCTTCGTATCATCATCAGTAGTCCAAGCGTCCCATTTCGACTGGTCGAAGATACTTATCCATTTGATATTATAAGCCCGATTTATTACACCATTCTCCTCAAAGGTGCGTTGTATCAAACCTTCATATCTGGTACCTTCTCCTGGAGCATGACCTTCTAAATAGAACTTGCCATTGTAGTAAATAACGGTAACTGCATACGGGCTGGACGGATTGATCTTATACTCTACTCCGTCTATTTCTATTGTAGAACTGCCCCATTCAGCGTCAGCCACTTCAAGAGCCGGACTGTCATTATCGATTTCAGAGCGCATCACATCGCTTTGATAGAGGAAGTAGCGGCAGAACTGTCTCTTCATATACCATGGCACCTGTGGGTGGTTACCGATACCCACGCGAGACACACTGTAGTCGGTTATCGGATAACTGAGGAAGTCGCGCAGCGAAGCGTTCTGCTTCAGCAGGGTCTTGACATTGTTTTCCTGACCAGTCTTGATGCCTGTTGGCTTACCGAATTCATCGAGATTGACGTACATATCCTTTGTCCTCTTCTGTATGCCCTGATACATCAGGTATTCCAAGAGGTGGTTTTTGAAATTCGCACGGTTTGCAATTTTCGTTGCATCACCGCCTAAAGCGGTAACTACATCTGCGTTGTCATCGGCTTTAGAGAGGTCGAGATATACTTGCGTGTTATCAGGATCAAGCGAGTGTTGGTGTGCAATGACAAGGTGGTACTGCACAATGTCGGCATAACTCAGCAGGTTAGCTAACTTAAACGGCTTCACGTTGTCAGTGTCGTAGGTATGACCCGTCGGGTCGTTGTTGTTCACACCTGTACCTACGGTTTTCACCGTCTTGTCAGAAGAGGAACTGAATGTGAAACTCATATTCGTCGTAACCTCGCCGTTGCTGTCGATGACCGACAGGAATGAGTTGCCGTCCTTGTCAATACCGATAGCGAAGTGCTGTGCCTGCACAGGAATGGTGGTCTGCGTCATCAGGCCTTTGTCAAGCAGTTGTGTAGCATTGTTGTTGACGAGATACTGTGCGTAGTTCTTCATGGTAAATCCATACGGGTCGCCCACGAGTGCCCACTTCTGTCGGTCGTCCTTGCTTTGCGTACTCTCGTCGGCAAATACATTCACTTGGTTGGTGTGAGTGTTTAGGTATGCCGTTGTGGGATATGCCTGTGTAGGGTTCGTCACCACTCGTGTACGACGTTCCTTGATATAGACAGCATCAATAATCTGTCCGTTGGCATCATATACATAGTGGTCGAATACGTCAACATAGTACTCAACCTCAACGTTAGTACCGGAATAGGTCTGATCCCATGCAAAGTAAGTGTTCGTCCATGTATAGTCTTCAGTAAGGGCATCAGATGCAGTAGTGAAGTACTGTGCTGTAGAGTCTGCCACCTCATAGATATAGGTCAGGGTGACGTTCTTGCTTTCAGCCTTCGCTGCAGTGATGGCGTTCGACAATAACGTATATTCGGAATTTGCAAAGTCAACCGATTCGCTCTCATCCATAGGTGTTGCACTGTCGCGCAGACGGGTGAGAAGGTGACCAGTTTTGGTCCCTTCGTCATAGTTTACGTAACATGTATATTCGCAACCATAGCGTCGCAGGGTGTAAGGCAGCATGTCGGGCGCCAGACCGTACTTAATCTCCAGTTTGTCCTTCGAGATGCGCAGCTTACCATCCTTGGTACGTATCTCCACCTTGGCATCGAAACAGTCATTGTCGGCTTTGTCGTTATCTTCTGCCACAGCTGTGCGTATCTGCAGACGCTGCTCATAGATACCCAAGCTGTTCATGGTCTTCGAGTATCGCATATCGTTGGTCACATAGTTGTTCCAGCCCAGGTTGTTCTTGTTACTGGTGTATCGGTTATGGTCGTCGAGGGCGTATGGCTCTGCATAGAATTCATTGGTGCCGTTGTGTTTCGCCATCATACGCCAGTAGTTGTCGGTCTGACTGTCGTCGCTGCCTGCCGTAGTTTTGTCGAGCGATGCTGTACGCAGGAAGTAGTAGTTGGCATCACCCAGTTTCCACATCTGCAACGACCAGTGAGCGTTAATGCCGTCGTTAGCAAGTGCCGCTGTGGCTGTTGAGGTGTTGGTGGTATAAAAGGTGATGTTGTCAACGAGGGTGGCTGACCAAACGACGGAATCGTTTGGCACTGTGCCTTTGTAATCTGGTATTGTCTGCTTCTTTGCACCTAGCCACATCGGGTCGGTGTTGATGGTTGCATCCTCGTAGCGACGACGGTTCAGGATGGTAAAGTCGTAGGGGTCGCCCACGAATGCCCAGTGTAGGCCCTTCAGACCGTCGTTCCAACCATCGGCATCATTGTTCCAACCGGATTTGTTTTCGCTTAGGGCACGACGGTAGTTGCTTACGCGTGATTTCTCGTCTTCAACGCCGTTTCCATCTACATTGGTCTTGTCATAGTAGAACCAACTGCTTGAACCTACCATCACGTCAAGCCATGTCAGCTCTGAGGCGAGTGGGGTAGATGGTGTGGCACAGCTGCTAAATAGGTGGATTCCATCAGCGGTCAAGTCGTCCACATTATAATAAACGCTGAAATTAAAGATGGGGTTCACAGGTTCCTTGCTGACCTTGTTGGTCATGAGGTCGTTGATGGTTTGGCTGTGTTTACCTGTATAAGGAGCGGTGCCACATGTTCCAGAGCTGGTTGCATTACCAATTGTAAGGCTGTGCGTACCCGAAGTCACACCGTTGAGTGTAAGGTCATTATACTTCACGTACTTACGCTGCAGGTGACGAGGCACGCCGGTGATGGTCTCGTTCAGTCCGTAGTAGCCGCTGTATTCATCCACAGTGACATTGGTCTGCTCTTCGTAGCGCGAGTCGGCAGCACGGTTGGTGGTGATATACACCTTCACCGGCTGTACCAGTCGGATAATGGTAGAGTCGTTATTCGCCCTATGGTAGCCTAAGTATTCACCACTTTCGTAACGTTCGTTGTTTGGCCTGTAGTTCAGGTTGATGTGATACTTCTCCGGATTCTCCTCACTGGAGTTATAGACCATCGTCTTTCCGTCGCGTCCTAAGTAGTAATAAACGTTACGGTAGCCCAGCAAGTCGTTGTCCTCCTTGAAGCGCAGGGCGAAGGTTCCCGCCTCACTGCTCGCTGCCGGCACACACTCCCAGTAGAAGTCGTTCACATAAGGTTTGCCGTTGTTACGGTTGGGGAACGCCTTCTCCGGCATAGCCACACCATATTCATTAGTAGGTATGAGGGTTGGACGGTTGTCAATATGGGTATAGTCAGGCAAGCGCACATGCACACAGTCGGACACGAACTTGAAGTTGGTCTCTACGGTGTTGAAACGTGCCAGCTGGGCCTGCTTGTCACCATTCCATTCGCCTGCCGTACTGAACACCTGTAGCTTATACGGGTCACCCACGAAGTACCACTTCAGTTTATCGGGTGTCGATACCAGTCGGTCGTCGGCAGTGCGATACTGTGTTGCATTGTATGAGTTTGAGAAATCGCTGGCATAGCCTGAATCGCTCCACGATTTCTTTTCTGGTATCCATATACCTGTGTTCTTGTCTTTGTTGCGAGACAGGTCGCCCGTTTGTATGAATGTGGTAGCCTCTGGATCGTAGAATGCATGATGCGTAATCTCGTTACCCTTGGCATCGTAGGTCGGGAAGTCCATGAAATAGACATGGTCGTTGTTCTGAGCCATCTCTATTACTTGATCCCGTGTCGGTGCTGTCTTCAGGAAGATGTCGCTTTTCACCTCATACTCCACGTAGATGCTTTGTGCACCTGAAGCACCAATCTTATTTCCAGACCCATCAATGGTATAATATGGATATACTGGATTACCATCTTCGTCATTGATTGCGGTTCCCGATCCTGGTTCATACTTTTGACTGCCTGGATGTTCGCCGTCGGCAACCCATGTTCCTGTTGTTGTAGCCTGTACTGACTTGTCTGGATATGGTCCATCGGTAACAATGTACTCACCACCCTCATTCACGTAGTCATCACGATAGATTTTATAATCGCAGAATGCGCGTCGTACATTAATGGGCAATGTCTCTTGACTGCTCATGTCTATCTTGTCACCGTCAACATAAGTACGTTCGTCTGCGGTGAAGTAGAGCAACGATATACCAGAGTCATAGCTCAACAACTTGGTACGCTTATCGTCAGCTGATGGTTCCGTATCACTATGTTCCGTCCTCCAAGTAGTCTTCCAACCCGTATAATCATTCACATGATCCTCGCGCTTAATCACCAAGTTGATATCCTGGTATTTAACCGGTTCGTATGGGATCAACTGGATGGCATTCGAGCGGTCGCTGCTGCGGCCTACTGCCTCCAGGCTCTGTGTGGTCACACGGTTGATGGTGCGGCTCTGCATGTTCCAGTAGAGCGGTTGATTCACATCCCATCCGTCTATTTTCGTTGTCTGTGCGGTAGAGATAAGGCTGAAGGTCTGTTCCGAACCATAGCCGTAGCTGAGTCCCCAGTACTGGTTCTCCGTCGGTTCCTCGGTAGGAATGGTGACGGGGTAGGCAACAGCGTTGTTTGACAGAGTCGTCTTGCCTACTGTCGTCCAGCAGTTGTCAGCGCCGGCAAGACTATAAACACCCTCGGCATTGGTGTTTACACCAACTACCGACTCCATGTTGACAATTCGCATGTTGTACGGGTCGGTACCTACGAAGGTCCACAGCCAGCGTCCCTCGCGGTACGGGTCGTTGTCACCTTTCTTATACCATTCTGCCACGCGCGACGGTGCCCAGTCTTTGTAGTTGTCCTCTGCCTTCGGGTGCAGCGTGTAGGCGTTGTTCATCCAGTTCACCGTACCGTTGTCCTCACGGCGCAGGAAGTACTGGTTGCCGGTATAGGTGCGGCTGCCCTCGTCGCCCGTTGCCGACATCTCGTCATCGGTGTCGAGCACCATGAAGAACCACTTTCCGTGAGCATCACCACTGTTGTATGCCGGATAGTAAGCAGGGTCCAAACGTCCCGTCTCGGCATAGTGCGCCTTGTCGCTTGCTATCTGTTCGGTTGTACTGGTGATGTCGCCGAGTTTTAGCCCGTTGACAGTGGCGGTGTTGTCTATCTGGTATTTGAACCAGATGTTGTAAATTTCTTCAAGGCCTATCTCGGGATATACGTCGTAGGTGTTGGTGCCGGCATCCTTGACACGTGTTGTTAGTTCTTCGTTGCTATAGAACTGTGCGTTGGGTTGGCCTTCCGCCTCTAATGTGGCGCGAGTCTGGAAATCGTCAGTGCCTGTCACGTTGTCACCTGCAGCCGCCGTATTGCGTTTCTCGTACTTGCAGAACTGGCGGGCGATGTTGTCATCCAATACTAACGGTTGCAGCCAGTCGTGCTCAAGGACGGCATCCCATGTCACAGTGCCCGTCGCCTGATTGACGGCATGGAAATGGTACTTACGTGTGACGGGAGCCTTGACGAACTCAATACAGTAGGAAGTAGTACCGCCAGCGGTCATATTCAGAATCTGGCGTGTCACCACCTCGCTGCTCGACATACGGATGGCATAGTTGCTGAAGTTGTAGTTGTTGAAATCCCAGGCGCTCCTGGCTGACAGAGAATGCTTAGTATCATTGTTCGTGGTTACGGGTGTGAAGAACTGAGTGCCGGTAGCGATGAGCGATGTCCATCGCTGCAACTGGTATTTGTAGTTGCCCTCGTCATCTCTGCCGTAGTCGCCTATCTCATTGTCATTGGCATGTGCCTCCAAGAGCATAAAGGTCTGGTAGTAGTTTGCGGCTTCCTTGTCTTGTAGTGACATTTTCCTGTCGCTGGTGGCAACCGACAGGTACTTGCCTTGCTCTGCATTATATATCTTGATGGCGTATGGGTCATTGCCCATCAGCTTCCACAGGTACCTTTTGTTAGAAGGTGCACGACCGTTAGCCAGGTTCTTGACGATTGCTTTCTCGAATATGGGGTTACCGTCCGAATAATCTGTAGGGATACCAAACAAGTTTCCATGATCCTCATTGTCTCGCCAACGGCTTTGGAAGTTGGCAATGGTGTACCATGTGCCACCCTGGTTGGGGTTGCTGGTGTCGCCGCTCAGGTCGAGTCCCTCCTCGTTGTCCCAGAGCAGTTGGGTGCCGTCTTCCGCAACATCGTCGATGTTTGTGGCAATCTTAAACGGACTGTTGGCACGACTGTAGGTGTAGCGCACGTAGATGTCGCCGGCGTTCTTTGCCGCTGCGTCTGCTATGGCGGTGCTGGCAGCCATCTTTGTACTCTCGGTTACCGTGTATATGCCGTCGGTCTTCGTCGCTGCCGTATAGTAGCTGAAGTCACTGCTGTTGAGTAGCGGGCTCTGATACATCTGCGGCATCTCCACCGTCGTTCCTGCCATCTGCGAGTAACCCGTCAGCGCCTCCTTGCCGTCGTTAGTGATGACGTGGTAGGTCAGCACGGGGCGGTAGAAGAAGCTGGAGTAGATAATCATCGTACCGTTCTTCGGGTTAATAGGTTCGCCTGATGCTGCCAAGCGCTCTTTATAGGATGATGCGTCCTTATAAATATAAACACCGCCTGCCAGAGAGTTACTCTGTGCCATATAGAGATGGTCATTACCGGTGACGTAGAACTTCAGCGTACCCGCACAATGTTCAACATTGCCTTTCTTTGCAGTTACTTCATTGGGATTGTACTTCAGCACCATAAAGGTGTTAAGGGTGTAAGTCTTATCTTTAGGCTCCTTCATCAGAGTAAGGGGATACTTGTCGTTAGGAGTAGCATCATCAGATGCTTCGGAGTCCGGCTCTTTTCCTGCGAGTACTGCCGTAGTGCTTGCCGTAGTGTTGTACGACGGATTCTGTATCGTCACCTCGTATGGGTCGTCGCCGGTGAACTGCCACAGTCGGGCGACGCGCATCATTTCGGTATTCACTTTCACGTCGGCTTCGGTTATACCTAAGGTCGATGTGTTCACGCTCCATAATCTACCGTAGTTGTTGCTTGATATACCGATGGTGTATGCCACCTCTCCTGTAAGGTCGAGTGGTGCATAGTTATAGGGGAGACCGTCAAAGTCGGGCATACCGAAACTCTCAACTGCCTTCTTCGATTTCTCATAGTCGTAGCGCACATACACCACGTTGCCGTCAAGACTCTTTGGCGAGGTGGTGGGGTAACCCTTAACGGTATATTTGCCGTCGGTTAATGTTGCTGCCGAGTAGAAGATATAGGCATCGCTCTCCATCAGAGGCGTCTCCATCCACTCTGGCAGTTTCAGTACGCTTTCGTCACTAACGGCTACGTTCTCTTCCGTCAGTGCCACCTTACCGCTATGGGTGATAATCTTGTAGGTGACAGAATTTGTCTTAAGAACATGGGTCAGCGTCAGCTTCTGAGCATTGGCGATGATACCGTCTGAAGAATAGTTACTTTGAGTTGTGATAGTTGGCGTTCCGCTGTTGTAGTCGAGGAACGAGTATGTGGTATTCCCCGTACCAGCCTGCATCAGTGCATAGTCGGCGGTGTTTGTGCCATCAAAATGGTGCATGATGATGTAGCGTTTATCACTCTCTTTAGCCGGAGTGCCGTTCCACAGTGTTACGGCATACGGGTCGCTGTCGTCGCCTGCGCTCTCCATAAAGCGCCAATAGAGGTCATCGCTATCAGAAGCTTTTACTTTTACACCTTCTGTAGTAACTTTTACGTCGCTGCCGTTCAGTTTAGCGTTATACCACATACCCTGCAGCAGTTCGTCAGTATCGCTGTCGGGGTCGTAGCTGTAGCGTACATAGACAGTATTATCAGTAATGCCTTCAGCATCGGCAAACGAACCGGTAATCTCGTTGGTCAGTGATGAAACGGTTCCCGGTGTTGTATAAGTTGCATAGAACTTAAAGTCCTTAGCCAGCGGACTCTTGAATATGGCGGGTATCAATGGCGAACCGCTACTGAGCGACTTATACTGCAGCGCCTCTCTACCCAGGTTGTCAATCACCTTGTAGGTATATACCGTAGGTCTCAGCAGCCACGTGCTCTGTCCGTGAGACTTGTCGTCAACGGGTTTGACAACAGCCAATTCGGCTAAACTTGTGAAGTCTTGTATGGCGTGATAGTGGTCGAAGCGCGGCATCAAGCGCATGTTGCCGTTAGCATCCTGCACAACCATGAATGTCTGGTTGGTCATGTGCAGGTTGACGTTATCGAAGGTGATACCGTTGTCGACATTAGTGTTCACCGCAGCATGGGCTGATAGTGATACGCTGTTATCTCCGAAGGTTGCCTTCATTGCATTATATTGGTCAAGACCTGTCTTGGTGGCGTTTGTGGTGAAGTACTTGTCAGTCGATTTGTTGTAAATCTGGATGTTGTATGGGTCGAAGCCATCTCTGTCGGTCTTATGGTAGGCTGTTCGTGTTTCCTGTTCATTTCTGGGTAAATACAAACCGTCGGATGTCTTGGTGATGTCTTCGTTATCATTGCCGCCTGTCTGAGCGCTGGTAGAATACTGATAGCCCATCTCCTCGTCAATATCCCAGTTCGGTGCTAAATACCAATAGTAATTATCACCTAATGATAAGGAACTTCCAGCATCTATGTCAGCGATGCCATTGTCGGTAGATTTTAATGTTCCGTTATCGTCGTAGCCCAGTTTGCTGTCCTGACGGATGAGGTATGACTTAGAGGTATCGACGTTTGGTTTCAGGTCGGCACTGACGGAGTACAACTCTGCATATTCAGGTTTGACATCATACGTGACGTAGAGGTCAGAGAGGTTGTTATTGCTATTGAGAACTTCAGGATAGTCTGTCAATGAGGTTCCGGTGCCATTCTCATCAGACAGGTTGGTGTATTTGTGATAGCCTGTTGTCTTAGTGGCAGTGCTCCAGAAGTGGTAAGTCTTTACCATTGGGCTATCGAATTTCTTGATGTCAGCGTCTCGGGTAGCTCTCGTGGCATCGCCAACTTTTGCAATAGGCTTACGCATTATTTCCCATCCGTGGTTGTCGAGCAAAATAAGGACACCATCGATAGTGTGTTCCACAAGATCGAAAACGCCTGTACCCATTTGTATCTTCTGATAGAAGTGGTTGGCGTATCCGTAGGCCTTGTTGTTCTGTGTTTTAGGAGACTCAGGGGTTATTGGACGGGTATTATGCCAAGCGCCAAACTTATGTACGGGGTGCTCGGCAACATTTTCAGCAGTGAAGTAAGTTCCGGCACCTGTCTGGCAGGTTTCGTATGGCAGCGTACCCTTTTTACTAATAGTCTCGTATGTCTTCCAGTACTGCAGGAAGGAGTTTACAACGCGGTGTTTTCCGTATGTGGCATCATCTGCAACTCCATCAATTTCGCTGACGGTGTATAATTTATAGTTACCTGTAGTACCTAAGAGCATATACTCTGTAGGTGTATTATCGGCAGAACCTCCCTCTTTCGAGGTGTCCAGTACCTGTGGGTCATCGGTGATGGTAGCTGTAACGACTGCTTCTATGGTGCTGTTATAATAGGTGCGCCAATAGTTGTAGAAGGTCGTGTTTACGTCGTCACCATCCAGCTTGCGACTGTGGCTGCTCTGCCACGAGGTGATTTTTACGTGATAAGGGTCGTTGGTCTCGCTCACTACATACCACGACCAGCGGGTACGTGTAGTTGATGCCGATACCCTGTCAGCATCCCATCTGCTGTCACTGTAGATATTAAAACCACTATCACCGTTGCTGTATGGATATACAGCCTTCTCCTTGGTGTCCTTGACTACATCGCTGCTCTCTTGATAAAATTCGTCTCCATCTTCAAACTTTATCATAAATATCTGTCCCCAGTCGGCATATTTACGAACGAAGTTGCCTGTTCCGTTCAATTGCTCCCTTGCTGAAGGATCAACATGACTGATAATGCCATCATTTACTTCGTACGTCACGTAGATATAACTATCGGTGGATTGGGCGGGACCATTGATTGGCGTTTGCTCTGTCTTCGTCTTCAGTGTATATGTGTTACCGGAGATGTTGAAGTTGTCGCGTTTCCAGTACTTGTAGCCGCTGTATTCCCCGTTGCTATCTTTTACATAGTCGGAGGAAGAGGTAACAGGTTTATACTTGATAAGCGGGCTGCGCCACTCAGCGGGTACGCCAAGCTTGTCTTTGTCACTTCCTAAGTCATTGCTGCTATATTCCAACAATATCTTGCCTTGCTTGTCGATAAGGCGGTAGGTACGTTCAAGTACTGCCTCGCTGAAGATAACTTGCTGCCCGGCGGCACTACGGTCGGTCTGTCCTTTTGCGACGTCGTTACCGCTAAGTGCGATACTCTGGGCGTTGGATGGTGTGGCGAGGTCGGCCTGGTTGGCAAGGAGTAACACTACCTGTCCCTCTGCCGGGCTGTCGGCGGTGGAGCTCATGATGATGAGGTGACACTCTGAGTTGTCGTACAGGCTTTGACTATTGGTGCTGTTCGTCACCCTTACGTCGTAAGGGTCTCTATTCGAAACTGTCCAGATTTTGTTATCCTTATCGGTATCTTCTACGCTGGGTCGGGTGTCTTGCGTTGCTACGCCGCTGCTATAGATAACATATTTGTCGCCTAACTGCATGAAATAACTCTTGGAGTCGTCAAGCGGATATGGTCTTGTTGACAATAAGCCCTGGGTGTAGCTGACGTAGATGTTGGCATTTGATGTAGGAGTGGCGGTGATGGGATTGCTAAGGTTGTCACGAGTGCCCTCGGTGAACGTGGTGTAGAACGTCAGCGTCTCACCCTCCAAGTACGGACTGTAGATGTCTGCCGGGATGGCCTTGTGGCCGTGTTCGCCGTCAAGACGGCGCGACACCTCCTGTGTGACGGTGTATTTTATGGCGATGCGTCCGCTGTTATCTACGATGTTATAGGTGTATTCGTAGGTCGGGGTCAGAGTGGCATGCAGGTTGGCGTCACCATGAACTTCGGGAGTTACCGTACGCGAATACATGCGAATCTGGTTACCACCGCCTCGTGCATCCCAGAAGGCACGGAAGGCAAGGGCGAACTTGTCGCGCTGGAATATCTGAAAGCTTGTATCATTTGATCCTTTCACCATAGCAAACTTATCCTGGTCGTCGGTAGGCGAATCGGTGAAACATACGTTGTTTGCCGTGTTGTTGTATGCGAGGGTCTCGGGATTTACGTATGCGAACTTGCCGTCGGCAGCCTTACAGATAACTTGGAAGGAGTATGGGTCGCCGATAAAGGCAAACTGTGCCGTCTGCTGGGCAAGTGTTGTAGCATCGGGAGTAGCGTTAGAGTTTGTATTAGATTGGATGACATTGTTAGTGGCGTCATAAACCAGTTTCTTCGTACCCGACTCACGGATGGTCAAGCTGAGCCACGTGGGGTTGTCCAAGGTGCTGAAGACTACGTTGGTGGCTGTTCGCAAAGTAGCTGCGTCAAAAGTATATGGGATGTAAACGTCAGTAGCAGTGCCGACTAATCCGGAGGCTAGTGTAGTACACTCTCGGTCACTGTAGTAATCGGTTGACAGAGTACAGCCTATGCGCTGCAGCTTGTCGCGGTTAGAGAGGTTGAATGGTGAGTGGGGACCGTGACGCTGAATGATGGTCATCGCATCTTTGTGGGTTTCACTGTTGACGATGTGGTAAGTCACCTCGTGAGTATTCTCGTAAGGCGTGAAAAGGGCAAGAGAAGTGTTGTCGTTGTTGTAGTCGTGGTTACGCCAGCTCTGGTAGCACTGCAACTGGTAGCCAGGATCCTTGAACGTACCTGTTGAGCCATTGGCACAGAGCATATAGGGTACGTAGTTTTCAACACCACCGGTAGCATTTTCACTGTCAACGTCTCTCATCCAATAGTCTTTACCACCCACAGCAGCGACGACGAACATCTTTCCTTCCCATTCGCTTTTCCAGCTGTTCTTCAAAATATGTTCGTTGGCAGCCACAAAGAAGAAGGACTGGAGGGACGTGGTCGTTTCGGGGTCGTAGTCGTCAATCTTTGTTTCGTAGCTTACCCTTTCCTTTGCTTTTTGGCTGTCATTTCGTGCAATGCCGCTTACCGTCATCACTCCATTAGCATTCTGTCCTTCACCGGCACCGTTGTAGAAATAAGTGTTATATGGGTCGTCACCGGATTTTACACGGAAACGATACTGCAAGTCTGTCTGGAGTTTAAATGATTCGCTGGATTCGAAAGAGGGGATGTCTTTGTTCTTCTCGCCCGGATTGCCAAACTCAAAACGCCCATCGGCGGTGTCATAATACACCTGGCGACGCTTACCGCCTTTTGCATTACGCTCACGGATCTGTATGAGGTAGGTCATGTTGCCGTCAGGGTCATAGGTAAAACCTGCTGCAGCAAGTTCGTCAGCACTCTTCATGCTGTAGCGCACGTAGAACTCGGTCTTTCCGGGTGCTACTTCACTAATGACATCACCCTCGTTGAAGTAGGCACCAAGAGTACCGTTGGCATCGGCAACGGCATTTTCCCTGTTGATATAGAAACGGAAGTTGGTGGCAACGACACTCCTTGCCCAGGGGTGGACGCAGAGCTCAGTCTTATAATCAAAACCGGCTGTTGCTTTACTTTCATAGCTCAGGTTATCCTTGATGACATACCGGAAACATTCCTTACCATTGTTGTTGATAATGTGATATTTGATGTCGGCAGCCCATACCTTGTTTGTTACTATACTTAGCAAGAATAGGGTTAATAGGGTAATGGTTCTAAGAACATACCCAAAACGAATCACACGTTTATCTATGATGTTAATATTTTTCATATCGATTATAATGATTTTTCTTCGCGCGCATAGCGTAGTGCGCGCGCACTCAATATTTATAAAAAAAACGTGCAAAGTTATAAATTATGTTTGAGTGAAACAAATAAACAATGTTAAAAACCCGATTATGTGTCCTGAAAAACACATAATCGGGTTTTTTATGTCAAATAAATGGTCTTTTATTCCTGTTCAGGCATAGGTGTGCTATCGCGATACCATTGGGCATACATTGCATAATGCTGGGCTATGCCAATATTGAGTTCTTTAGCCTGTTCTGGATCTACTTTCTTGATGAATTTTGCAGGAACTCCACCCCAGAGTTCTCCGGCTCCTATCTGTGTGTTTTTCAGCACGAGAGCACCTGCTGCAACAATAGCTCCTTCACCAATTACTGCGTCGTCGAGAACTGTTGCTCCCATTCCGATAAGGGCTCCACTATGAACTGTGCAACCATGAAGAGTTACATTGTGACCTATGGTTACATCATCGCCAATTTCGATGGGTGCTTTTTTATATAATGTGTGCAGACATGAGCCATCTTGTATGTTCACTCTATTGCCAATGCGGATGTAGTGAACATCGCCTCGAATTACGGCATTGAACCATACTGTGCAGCCATCGCCCATTGTTACATCGCCTACAATTGTCGCGTTCTCGCTGAAGTAGCAGTCTTTGCCCCAGTGTGGAGTGAGGCCAAGAACAGTTTTTATAAGTGCCATTATTGTAAAGTTTAAAGATTAGAGTTTAAAGTTTAAAGATTAGAGTTTGTGGTTTCAAGTTTCAGAGTGCAAAATTAGCGTTTTTGCTAAACATAAATAGCATTAGATGATGTAAAAGTGGTATAAAATGCGATTTAACAATTTTTGTTTGATAAAAAGTTGTGCAAGTTTGTAGAAGAAGAAAAAGAAGGATAAATTTGCAGAAGTGTAAATTCTTTAAAAAACAGATATAATTATGGCACTTACAAACGAAAAACTTGTGATTGTTGGAGCTGCTGGTATGATTGGCTCTAACATGGTTCAGTCAGCTCTGATGATGAATCTTACTACAAACATTTGTCTTTACGATGTATTCTCACCAGAAGGTGTAGCTGAGGAAATGCGTCAGTCCGGTTTCTGCGATGCAAATATCGTAGCTACTACTGATGTTGCCGAGGCTTTCAAGGATGCTAAGTACATCATTTCTTCAGGTGGCGCTCCACGTAAGGCTGGTATGACTCGCGAGGATTTGCTCGCAGGCAACTGTAAGATTGCTCAGGAACTGGGAGAAAACATCAAGAAGTATTGTCCTGATGTAAAGCATGTTGTTATCATATTCAACCCAGCTGACCTTACTGGTCTTGTTACTCTGCTCTACTCTGGTCTGAAACCAGGTCAGGTAACTACTCTTGCAGGTCTCGACTCAACCCGTCTGCAGTCAGCTCTTGCTAAGAAGTTTGGCGTAATGCAGAATCAGGTAACTGGTGCTCACACATTCGGTGGTCACGGCGAACAGATGGCTGTATTCGGAAGTGCAGTTAAGATTGCAGGCAAGCCTCTGAACGACATCATCGGTACTGCTCAGTTCCCAGCTGAGGAATGGGAGCAGATGAAGGTTGATGTAACTAAGGGTGGTGCTAAGATTATCGAACTTCGCGGACGCAGTTCTTTCCAGAGTCCATCACTTCTGTCTGTTCAGATGATTGCAAGTGTAATGGGTGGTGAGAAGTTCCGTTACCCAGCAGGTACTTATGTTTCAAATGGCAAGTACAACCACATCATGATGGCTATGGACACTACTCTCGACAAGAATGGTTGTTCATTCGAAATGCCAAAGGGAACTGCTGACGAACTTGCAAAACTCGACGCAAGTTACGAACACCTCTGCAAGATGCGCGATGAGTTGGTAACTCTGAACATTGTTCCACCAATCAGCGAGTGGAGCAAAATCAATCCAAATCTATAATGAAAGAATATACTAAGAGGATAAAGGGAGGACATCTTCCCTTTATCTTCGTTTTAGCTTCTTTGCTATCCATAATATGCACTAAGGCTCCGGCGCAAAACCGAGTGCTTGGTGCAGATTTGTCTTTATTACCAGCCTACGAAGCAGCTGGAACGGCTTATTATCCGCAGAATGGAGGCAATGCCATTTCGGATGTCCTTTCCTATGTGAAGACCGAGGCTGGGATGAATGCTGTGCGAGTGAGATTGTTTGTAGGTCCTGACGGTACAGACCCAAGTGTGTGTCAAGACCTGAACTATGTTAAACAGTTTGGCAAACGAATAAAAGATGCCGGACTGAAATTCCTTCTTGATTTCCACTATAGCGACTCGTGGGCTGACCCTGCAAATCAGACCATTCCGAAGAGTTGGTATAATCTGGAAGAAATAGGGGACTTGGATAATTTGAACGATGGAACTGTCTGGGAATTAGTGAATAAGTACACGACTGACTGTTTGAAGGAATTGGTCGAGTGCGGAGCTTATCCGGATTACGTACAGATAGGAAACGAGATAAGCTATGGCATGTTGTGGCGCAAGGATTACGATAAAGTATATCCGAAACAGATGCAGAGCGAACGCGACTGGCAATGGGAAAGACTTGCAAAATTTCTTGATGCTGGAGCAAGAGCTGTGCGAAGTGAAACTCCCAATGCAAAGATAATTATCCATACGGAAAGAGTGGCAGAAGCCGATGCAACTGTCAACTTCTACACATATCTCAAAAACCTGAATGTTGACTATGACATCATAGGACTGAGCTATTATCCGTTCTATCACGGCGATTTGTCTCAGTTGAAGAAAACTCTCGATGATTTGCAGACAGCTTTTCCACAACGAGAGGTGCATATTGTAGAAACAGCCTATGTCTATTCCTATTATCCTGCAGATGCAGAGTATGACTTGCAGACTACCTGGCCGGCAACTTCTGACGGTCAGCAGACTTATGTGGAAAATCTTGTAACCGAATTGTGTCAACACCCAAATGTAACTGGACTTTACTGGTGGTTTGCTGAGGAAAACGGAAATGGTAGCCAAACCAAGAAGGTGTTGAATACCTGGTTGAATCGCGGATTGTGGAACAACTCTACTCATCGTGCTTTGCCAGCTTTATATAAGATGAAAAACTTCCTGACTATACCTACTTCAATCGTGCAACCAGTTGTGAAACAAAAGGCAACACAGACAGACGAAGTGTTTGATTTGTCTGGCAGAAAAGTAAAGAAGGGTGGAAAAGGAATCTATATAGGTGGTGGAGTTTCATTTATAGTTAGATGAAAAAGATTGGACGATATAGCATCTTGGGATGGGTGTGGCGCATAGGACTGGGTCTTGTGCTCTCACCACTCGTTTTGTTGGCTATATTGTCAATCTTGCTTTATATACCTCCAGTACAGAAATGGGCTGTGGATAAGGCAGCAAATGTCTTGAGTGAGGAAATGCAGATGCAGGTAAGCATCGATGCTGTCAGACTGAAATGTCCGCTCGACCTGAGTCTGAACGGTATGCTTGCTGTGCAGGAAGGAGATACTGTGCTCAATGCAGAAGAATTGGCATTGAGTGTGCGATTCTTCCCTTTATTTACTGGTCATGTGGAAATCGACGATATTCATCTGACAAACACAAAGCTGAATACCCGCGAACTCATCGAGGCTTGTAATGTAAAAGGTTATGTAGGACGACTAGTTCTTGCTTCGCATTCTACCAGTTTGTTCGATGAAATCGCAGTATTAAACTATGCTAAGCTAAAAGATGCAAATCTGAATATCTCTATGGCAGACTCTGTGCCGGAAGACACAACTGTGTCGGAACCGGTTAAATGGGTTATTGACATGAGAGATGTACAAATAGATAATGTCCGTGTTGGTTTTGATATGCCGATAGATACTTCCAGAATGAGTATGTATGCTTATATCGGGAGGGGAAGTCTGCATGGATTGATTGACTTAGGTGCAGAACAATATAATGTTGATGAAATCAAGATTTCTGGATCAGAACTTGGGTACGACCAGATGGTTACAGCAACGGATGTAAATATAGACATAGATTCTTTGCGGTATAGTGGTGTGGGTGACCTCTCGTTGATTGTTAATCAGATAGCTACCAATGTATATCCTACGATGGAAGGAGTGAACGAAGGTTATTTTATTCCTATCCTAGAGACTAAGGGAAGGGTTGAGATGGATTCTGTTTCACTTTCCATTCCTCGTCTTTCGCTAAAGACAGAAGAGTCAAGCCTGAAGATGAAGATGAAAATGGATTTCACAGCTTTCGATTCCATCAATCCTGGACAGATGATGATTGATGCCAAGGCTCTGATAGGTCGTGGAGATATACAGTCGGTTGTGTTTGGATTCTTACCAGAAAATGATGCAAGAGACCTGAATAGCACTCTGAATCAGTATTTGCCTAACAAACCTATTGTGGCTTCCGTGGAAGCTAGAGGAAATATGCAGCATCTCGAAGTGAACACTATGGATGCTGTGATAGAAGGTTTTGCAAAATTACAGTCATCGGCTTTGTTAGACAATGATGATCTTGCTGCAAATGCCAACCTTCAGATACTTGGTGGAACAGTTGCTGCTCAAGCCGCTTACAACATGAAGTCTGATGCTTATGATGTTAATATGGGTATTCGCGACCTTGCTGTTCATAAGCTTGCTGGTATGACTGAATCATGCAATATCACCGGAACTGTAAGTGCTAAGGGACAAGGATTTGACTTCCTTGATCGAAATACATATATGAATGCTAAGATGGCTCTGAGCAAGGGGCATTTTGGCAAGATGAACTTAAGCACAATGATGGCAGATGCGAGTCTTTCGCGTGGTGTGTTGAAGTCGAATTTGAAGTGCAACAACGAACAACTGAAAGCAGATATAGGACTGGATGCTAATGTGGGTAGTGTTATTGAAAATCGTCTGAAGGGGAAGCGGGCGAAGGAGAGTTTCGAGGGGAATATGACTCTCGACATAGATCATGCCGACATCTTGGCGATGGGATTCATTGATACTGCTTTGGTAATAAGAACTAAAGGTGCTGCTGATTTCTCTATTGCCGACTGGAGCAGCAAACATCCGCTTTGTCTGTTCGATGTGGATGTAAAGGGTGTGAACATCCGTACATTCTCCGATTCCATCAAGACTAATTCCTTTATGCTGAAGGCTCTCACGACAGTTGACAGTACAGATATAAATTTCCATACAGGCGACTTGAGTTTGCAGTTCCGTACTCCGAACAATCTGCTCACCTTCGTAGATCAGTCGATGAAATGGGGAGATATGTTCTCCAAACAGATGAAGGAACGGAATGTAAATATGTACGAACTGAAAGCCTTCCTCCCGGTTATGTTTGTTGATGCTCATGCCGGCACAGATAATCCTGTGACACCTCTTATGAAAGAGTACGGAATGGCGTTCTCGGACTTTTCGCTCAAGGCTAGGACTAATCCAGAAACTGGCATCAGCGGGCGTGGTCACCTATATGCTCTTCAGTATGACACTATCAGAATTGATACTACATATTTTATTATAAAGCAGGATTCTGATTTGATGACCTATAAAGCTGCAGTCATTTGTGAGAACCAACCGATGGTACCTGGATTCGTAGCTCTGCTCGATGGCTATACAAATCCGAAGGAGGCTGATGCCCACTTGCGTTTTTTTAATAAGAAAAGAGAGAAAGGTATAGACCTCGGACTCCATGCTCAGACTGTGGATACAGCTGTTAATATCACTTTCTATCCCGAACAACCAATACTTGCATTTAAGAAATTCCAGTTGAATCAAGATAATCTGGTACAGATTCAGTTGTCGCGACCCAATCCGAAGGAATCGCCTGAAATGGGACTTATTAGTGCTAATGTAGAACTTCAGGCTCTTGAAGATAGTTGCTTTATCTCAGTTCATGCACAACCAAACGAGAATAATGAGCAGATGGCTCGTGCAATCATTAATAACTTGAATTTAGAGGAATTGATGAAGGTTGTGCCGTTCGCTCCACAGATGGCAGGTCTGTTAAATGCAGATGCTACTTACGATGTGCGTGATAAACAGTTTAAGGTGCTGAGCGATATGTCGTTGAAGGATTTCGTATATGAGGAAATGCCAGTTGGAAATCTACACTCCAATATCGTATATGTACCAGAAGGAAAAGATGTTCACACAGTAGATGCTTCTCTCGACTATAATGATACTCCAGTGGCAACAATGAAAGGGCGTTATAGCGCTGAGACTCCAGAGGGTTACTTGGATGCTAATCTGCAGCTGGCACAGATTCCTCTGTCACTTATCTCTCCGTTCGTTCCCGATAAGATTTTGGGATTCACCGGAACGATGACTGGTGATATGCTCGTGCAGGGACCAACCGATAAACTGGTGTTTAATGGCAAGGTGTTAACTCAGGATGTTCATGTGCTCTCAGAACCTTATTCACTCGACTTGCGACTCGACAATGCTACGGCATATATAGAAAACAGCCGTATTAAGTTCGACCATTATAAGATATATGGGGCAGGTGACACTCCGCTTGATTTCGATGGTTATTTCGACTTCTCCGATTTCGATAATATGTATATGTCTCTCTCTCTCTATGGCTATGGATTTAAGTTGATTGAGGCAAAACGAACTCGTAAGGCTGTGCTCTTCGGAGATATCTATGGAGATATCGTTTTCCGTGTTCATGGTTCGATGAGCGACCTCTCTGTGCGTGGAGTGGTGAATGTGTTGAGCAAAACCGATATGACCTATATAATGGTTGATACCCCTCTGTCGCAAGGCGACCGACTGGAAGACATAGTTACCTTTGTCGATTTTAATGCTCCTCCCGACACAACTGTTGTGAAACCTAAGGCTATGGGTATCGATATGAGGGTGTCTCTGAGAGTGGAGGAGGGTGCTAAGTTCAACTGCGAATTTTCTGCTGACCGCCAGAGTTACATAACCTTGCGAAGTGGTGGTCAGGTGACGATGACATATACCCCTGAAGGAGTCCTTAGTGTCATAGGTAGAATATCCTTTACTGAGGGTGAAATGAAATATACACTTCCGATTATTCCTTTGAAAACCTTCAAGATTGCTTCGGGCAGTTATGTCGATTTCAATGGTGATGCGATGAATCCAACACTCAATATCTCTGCTACAGAAAGAACGAAGGCTATGGTTAGTAGTCAGGGGGCGACAGCTCGAAGTGTAGCCTTCGATGTAGGTGTTCATATTTCGAACACTCTTTCTGATATGGGCTTGCAGTTCACCATCGATGCTCCGCAGGATGCAGAGGTGAAGGACGAGTTGTCCGGATTTACAGAAGAAGAGAAAAACCGATTGGCTGTAGCCATGATGGCGACAGGTATGTACCTCTCTCCTAATAATGCTTCCAGCACAGCTTCAAATGGTGCTTTGAACAATTTCCTCCAATCTGAAATCAATAACCTAACAGGCAAGACTCTTGGTTCGGTTGTCGATGTGAGTGTAGGCATAGATAATACCACTTATGCAAATGGAGAAACAGGTACGGACTATTCGTTTAAGTTTACAAAACGTTTCTTTAGCGACCGCTTGAATGTGGTTGTGGGAGGAAAGGTGTCGAGCAACAAGAATGTGAATCAGCAGTCGGGCATGAGCTCGTTCATCGACGATGTATCGCTCGAATGGCGACTCGACAATAGTGCTACGAGATATATCCGTCTGTTCCGCGGAAAGGACTATAACAATATAGTGGATGGTGTTCTCGATAAGAGTGGTGCCGGTCTGCTCTTGCGTAAAAAGGTTGACAAGGTGACCGACTTGTTCATATTCAAAAAGAAAAAAATTGAAAGACCTGTACATTGAAAAACTTTAATTACATATTACTCTGTTTGGTGTTGGGACTCCTTGCCAGTTGTTCCACCACGAGCAATCTGCCTGATGGTGAATATCTTTATACAGGTATAAAGTCCACAGAGATAAAGGGTAAATCAGGAGCGCCGCTCGAGGATGCCGCATTGGAAGAGGCTCAGGCTTCGTTGGCCTATGCTCCAAACAACTCTCTCTTCGGCAGTTCCAGCATCCGTACTCCGTTGCCAGTGGGACTATGGATATACAATTCTATGGTCAATAAAAAGATGACAGGTTTCCGTAAGTGGTTTTTCGACACATTTGCTGCTACTCCTCGAACCATCACATCCGCATCTCCTGATACTCGTGTGAAAGTGGCAAAGAACATACTGCAGAATTTCGGTTACTTCGGCGCAGATGTGAAATACAATCTTGTTGACCAGAAGGAGCCCAAGAAAAAGAAAATTTCCTACGACATAAGCCTTGGCCAGGCGCATTATCTGGATTCTGTAAAATATGTGTTTCCGGAGATTGAGGATAGCATCTTGCAGGCGACGAAAGAGAATTGTCTGCTGAAACCTGGCAATCAGTTTTCTGTCTTGGATTTGCAAAACGAAAAAATCCGACTGAACAAGGAGTTCCACAATAATGGTTTCTACTTCTATCGCACCAACTATATTCAGTACTTTGCTGATTCACTAAATAACCCTGGAAAAGTTAATCTCTTGGTTGTTGCCGACAAACAGATGCCTCTGAAGGCAAAGCGCCAGTGGAAATTCGGCAAGCGCGAGGTGTTCATCCGCCAGAATAACGGACTCCGATTCTCCGGTGGCACTGGTGACAATGGCAGTACTGGTAGCCGCCGTATGATGAGTTATGATGATACTCTTTCGTTTCGAAACCTTACCATTGCTTATCAGGGAAAACGGATGCCTGTGTCGCAAAGAGTTATCTACCGCGGACTTAAATTCCGTTCCAATCGCATGTACAACGAAGACCAGGTAGCACAGACTGTGAATGCACTTTCGAGTATGAACATTTTCTCGAATGTGCAACTGTCGTTCACCCCTCGTGACACAACAGATACGTGTACTATCCTCGACTCCCGCATCAACCTGACGATGGACAAACTCATCGATGCTTCACTTGAGTTCAACCTCACATATAAGAGCAACACACAGTTCGGTCCCGACTTGGCTCTTACCTTTGCAAAACGCAATGCCTTCCATCGTGGCGAAACCCTTTCTATGACTTTGCGAGGACTGTATTATTGGCGTTTGTCTAATTCGCAGGGCATGGATGTAAACAAACGAAATTCCTATGAATATGGAATCGATTTGGGTTATACTGTGCCTTGGATAGCTTTCCCGGGCTTTGTCAATAAGCGTTATCGCTATCCTACTTCGTCAAAGTTCTCAGGAGCATTTACACGTTCGAATATTGCAAATGTATATCGCTTTAATCGTTTCCAGTTCGGAGTCGATTATATGTTCCAGAGTTCGAAATACATAAAGCACACTTTCTCTCCTCTGAATATCGATATGTTGAATTTGCGCGATGTGTCAGAAGATTATATAAAAGCAATAGAACGCTACAACTCTGTTCTAGGTCTTCTGGTTGCCGACCGCTATACACCTGCAATGCAATACACCTTCAGTTTCGACAATTCTTCCAATCCCTTCCTGAATGTCACTACAAACTTCTCGGCAACAGTGAAGGAGGCTGGAAATGTCATAGCTACAGCACAGATGATAGGAGGGAAGTCGTGGAACGAAAAGGGAAAATCGTTCATCTTCAATAACTATAGCCAGTTCTTGAAGTTTATCTTCGAATTGCGTAACAAATTCCGACTTACTCCACGCAGTCTGATTGCTACTCGTGCATACCTCGGATTAGCCCGTCCGTTCGGCAATTCCGAATCAATACCTCTTACCGACTGGTTCTATGCCGGTGGTGCAAACAGTATCCGTGCGTTTGCTACCCGTTCTATCGGTCCTGGTGCCTTCTATAATCCTGAGATAAATTATTACCTCCTCCACAGTGGAGACATCCGTATGGAACTGAATGCCGAATACCGTTTCCCATTGTTCGGAAATCTTCACGGAGCACTCTTCGTCGATGCCGGAAATGTCTGGGGATGGAAAGACTCAGCGTCTGATGGTACACCAATAGAAAAGACAGAACTCCGTTCCGATACCTTCCTGAAACAAATCGCCCTCGGCACAGGTTTCGGTTTCCGTTACGACATGGAATTCCTCGTATTCCGTCTCGATGTCGGAGTTGCCATCCATGCTCCTTGGGACACCGGAAAATCTGGATACTACAATATCCCGAACTTCTGGAAAGACGGAGTTGCCCTCCACTTCGCAATAGGTTATCCGTTCTAACTCTCAACTTTCAACTTTCAACTCTCAACTCTAAACTAACCCTCCCATGCTTTACCCACTTCTCTTCGAACCTAATTTGCATCCGACTGTTTGGGGCGGAAGACAAATACAGAAATACAAAAAACAGACACTTACCAACGAACCGATTGGCGAGAGTTGGGAAGTCAGTGTCGTACCTTCTTCTGTAAGTATCATAAGCAATGGTGAATTCAAGGGTATGTCTCTTGATAAGGTTGTCCGGAAGTATGGAGCAGAACTATTGGGAAAGGAAGTATGTGAGAAGTATAATGGGGAGTTCCCGTTGCTTATTAAGTTTATCGATGCAGCTGCCGATCTTAGTATTCAAGTGCATCCAAACGACGAACTGGCACGTGAAGAAGGTAAAAACGGTAAGACAGAATGCTGGTATATCATCGATGCAAAACCAGGTGCATACCTTTATGCAGGTATGAAGGAAAAGATATCAAAGGAAGAATATGTGAAGAGGGTAGAGGAGGGAACTATCTGCGAGGTACTTGCAAAGCATGTTGTGAAGACTGGCGATGTGTTCTATCTTCCTGCCGGTCGTGTGCACGCCATCTGTGGAGGCATACTTCTTGCGGAAGTGCAACAGAACAGCGACATAACATACCGAATCTTTGATTATAACCGTCCGGGACTCGACGGAAAACCTCGACAACTGCATACTGCAGAGGCTCTCCGAGCCATCGATTTCAATGTGCAGGATGAATACCGCACTATATATAATAATAAGGAACAGAAAGCGAATCCCTGTATCGAATCTCCGTTTTTCACTGTCCGCATAGTGGCTACAAACCGCCCGTTCCACCGCAACTTGATGAAGTACGATTCGTTCATCGTAACCATGTGTCTAGAAGGCGACTGCGAGATTCAGATTCGTTCCACTGACGACAGTATCCTCCTGCGCGAAGGACATTCATGCCTGATTCCTGCCTGCATAGCTGACTATGATATTATTCCGAGGAATGAAAAGGGAATGACTCGTCTGCTCGATGCATATATAAACAACAATAAGAACCTTGTCGACAAGGTAACAAGGTTCTTACATATTGCAGATTAAATAATCTTTCTTTTGTTTCCGAATCGGTTAGAACGGGAAGTTGATACCGAGGTTTATACTTGAGCGTCCTGAGAGTGGCAAACCCTGTTTTGCCAGTTTGCCCAGGGTGTGGTCCATTCCGAGGAAGAAGTTGAAACCGTTTGGGTGTACATTGATGAGCCATCCGAAACTTGTGCCAAATGTAGTGAAGGCAAGGTTTGCTGTAGCTGAGAATGCCTTTGTAGGAGCTACGTTTGCTGAGAAACGGAAGTCTGTCCAACTGTACTTGCCCTGAATGCGAGTAGTGTTGAGGAAAGCGAATGTCAGTTTGTCGTAGAACTTAGTTTTGTACTCCGCACCCCATGTCCATGTAGCGCCTAGAGCTCTTGAACGACTTCCTGCATTGCCTTTGTCCTTCAGCTCGTACAACTGTGAAATACCCTCTGCAAGTCTTTCCTTTTCGTTGTCGAATGAGTGGTAAGTGTCGTCTTTCAGGTTAAACAGGTACTTATCTGTCTCAACCATGTGTTCTCCGTCAGTAGAGGCAACGAAGTTGTTCTTGAAACCGATCCAACCGAGGTCGAGGAGTGACATAGACACTTTCCAGTTGTCGTCAATCTTATACTCAGCACCAAGGTCGAATGCCATACCGAAACCACAAACACCCCATTTAGTCTTGTCCACACCGTTTACATATGAGTGCATGGTCTGTTCGCCTTCCGGTCCGCGCATTTTGTTTTCTATCTTATACTGCACATCGTTGAGACTGGTCTGCAGAATAGCATCTGTAACTCCCACAAACTTGTTGTCGAGCAGTTGTACATAACCCTTGTTCACATTTGCGTCAATGTTTGCAACACCTAACAGGAACTTCACCTTTGCACCTACTCGCCACTTCTCGTCAATATTGCGGCTATGACCCAATGCGATTTCTGCATATGCATCAGCATGTGCATTCAGGGCACTTATGTCGTAAGTCTTGTTCTCGGCTCCGTCCTTAGCCAGTCGAAGCAACGAACCAGGTACATTGGCAGCTACGTTTTCGCGTGCGTTGATTTCGATAGTGTTGTATCCGCCCCATGCCTTGAAGCCGACTCCTAAAATCTGAAGTCTCAGGTTCTGTACAATGCGATTCTTGTCTTTTACCTTATCAAGAAATTCGGCTGCATCCACTTGTGGGTTGAGGAATAAAACAGTCCTTCCACCGCGGTTGAAGAGTACATTACTCACTCTCAAGTTGCTGTTCGTGCTTACATTCAAGTTACCGAGTGCAGGCATAGCAACATAGTTCTGCTCGTTTCCTATAGCTGGGTTGAGGTCGTGTCTGTAGAGGAACCCATCATTATATCTGCCCGAAAGCAGGTTTTGTGCTGAAGCGGTCGATGCCAGGCAAAGAACCGCAACCAAATATTTTATTCTTTTCATAGTCATAATCTTCTTTAATTGTTACTGGTTAGAGTTCTTTTGTATAATTACCTGTCAGGGTTGCCTTACTGTTCTTGATGTACAGTTTCATCTCTGGTCCTAACACAGTTTTGTCGTCTGGGTTCTGAACCTTTGCCTTCAAGAGCAGTCCGTCAAGATGATTAACAGTTGCATTTATAATGAGTTCTATAGGACGATCCTTTGCAAGAGCAGGAATTTCAACTATATTTGAACTTGCACCTGGTATAGCCTTTCCGCCGACTGTGATAGGAACAATCTGTAAGGTAACAGGGAATGGTACTTCTGTAGAAACCAGCATGTTCATCTTTATTCTGCTAAAGGTCATGGCATCTACATCTTCGTCGTTCCAACCGTCGATAGTGTCTGTGTAGCTAATCCTTGTGTCGTTCGACAACTGCAGAGGTGCATAGAATGTATAGCGACCATTGACTGTTCCATAGTCCTTGCCGAGTTCCAGATTATACACATCCTGAGTAGGCAGTTTAGGTTCGTCTGCTACTACAGTAATCTTTGTAGGAATACCATCAGTCTCTTTCAGAATCTGCTTCAGACCAGTAAATGGTACATGTTTAGGATTGGTATAACCAGGGTAGTAGTTTGGCTTCGGGTCAGTTGGAGCTACAACGAAACTCTGTTCAGCTGTGGTGCCACCGCCAATTCTTATCTTACCTTTTGTTTCACCTGGTATTAATGGGTCAGGATCCAAGGTCTGTGTAGCTCCCTTTACACCATCGCGCTCTGGAGTCATGCTGAAACCTGTCTGCATGTGCATATATGTTGTAGAACTTGCAGTGTTCTTCACATCTCCAAGTGGGTTGTTGATGCCTAGGTAAATCTGCGGATTTTCCAGTCCCAGTCTAGTTCCTTCCTGATTGAGGAAGTCAGGCAGATTGCTCAAGTCGATTGGGTCGATATTGAAGTCCTTAACTTTATATTCCACTTGTCCTGTGAATGCAGTCACAGTTAATGGGTCCATGGCTGGGGTAATCAGGATGTTTACCGATGAAGGTATTGTAGTAGATGATGTGCTGGTCAGTTCGATTTTACCAGCTAGAATGTTTACTTGGTCTGAAATGTCAAGAGTGTGAGCCGTTGAGTTGAAAGTAACCTTATCATTGCCTTTGGCTACATATTTCGTTACGTCAATCTGAATTTCTTCAACCTGACCAGCATTGTTTACTGTCAAGTCCGTACCTGTCAAGTCAAGCAGACTGTCATTAGAAACTCCTGGATTGGCAGGTTTGAAGTTACCTTTGTTTGCAGTACAGATAATGCCTTTGGGGAATTGAATCTTCAAGTCCTTGATTTTTACCTTGCTCCAATCCACTGAACCGTCCTTCGGAGTTATCTTTATACGGGTAATCAATCGACTTGCAATGCCGATGGTATCTACTCGTAGAATAGATTCGTCAATGCTTGTAGCATTTGCCTTGAACGTAGTTGGAGGGATGCTTGTGATGTTATAATTCACTGTAAATCCCCCTGGAACAGGTGTTGGTGTACCTGCCATGCTCAAATCTTTGTTAGTAGAATTGATTGTTACTGGAGCAGTAATCTGCTTCACACTCACGGCACTTGACTGGAATGTGCCTTCTTTCTTCACAGCATAGATGTCGTTGCCGGCAGCGTCTTTCTCCTTAACGATTTCGCTGCCTTCCTTCAAGTCCATCACCTGATCCAATGTTAAATACTCAAGGTTTATAGGAACAGTCAGTTCCTTAACCTTAAAACTCGCTGTTGTGTCGATGTTGCTCAGATCGTAGTCTTTGTCTGTGCATGAATTACACAACAATAATAGTGCAGAAGCTCCTACTATCAGACAATGTTTCATTTTCATAGTTTTAAAAAGGTTAAATTAGTGTTGTTAAAGGTATAAATTTTCCCGATTGCAAATATAAAATGTTAAAAAAGCATTAACGTAATATGAGGCGTTAAAAAATATTAAAACATATTCTAATGTTCGCAAAACCTGTTTCATTTGTGTTTTTCGACATAAAAATAATAATGTATAAACAAAGACGTTTTTATTTCCTTAAAAATGCCTATCTTTGCATCCGTATTTTTTAGATATTAGCTGTATGGCAAAAGAATATATCGTTTTAAGCAGACAAGACTCAGTGGCTCGCACAGGGGCTCCGTTCGTGAACCTCAAGTGCGCAAACCTGGACGAAGTGGAGAATATCTGCGTGTGGGATACTCCAAAGACAGGCGGTCCCAAACCCGGACAACTCGTCACCTTCATCAATATCCGTGACAACCAGGGAAAGAAATCAGCAGGACAACTCGATATCGTGCTCGGTAAGTTTCCTTCCGAAGATCATCCTCTCTACAAACTCATGCCGCGACCCATCACTCGCCGCCAGTGGGAAGATACCATTCGCCAGTTGCTCACTTTCTGTAAAGACGAAAAACTCACAGCTGTCATCAACAAATATGCTGCCACACTCTACGAACCATATAGCAAGTATCCGGCAGCTACAAGCGTTCACCATGCCTTCCCAGGCGGACTGCTCAACCACACTTGGCAGATGCTCCACCTCCTCGAAGGTCTCTATCCAGTCTATCCTTACCCAGAGGAAATCAAGGTAGAACGCATCATCATTGCAATCCTTTTCCACGACTGGGGAAAACTCTGCGAATACAATACCGAAGGCGAAACTCAGGAGAATATGTACCTGCTCGGACATATCTATATGTCGGCAAATTACCTCAACGGACTCCTGCGCGAAGAGGGTATCGACAAACGCGAAATCAATTTCATCGTTCATTGCGTACTCGCTCACCATGGCGAACTCGAATTTGGTTCTCCGGTCATGCCTTGCATCCCCGAAGCAGCCCTCGTCAACTTCATCGATAACATTTCCGCAAAGGCTGATGTGTTCAAGACTACCGGAAACATGGAGAAGGCATTCGCTCTCGGCACACATGTAGTAAAATTCTAATTATTATATAAATTATGAGTAAGAAAGCACTTTTAATGATTCTCGACGGATGGGGAATCGGCGACAAAAGCAAGGGAGACGTAATCTATCAGACTCCAACTCCCTACATGGATTATCTTAACGACACATACCCACACTCTCAGCTGCAGGCAAGTGGCGAGAATGTAGGTCTGCCCGACGGACAGATGGGTAACTCAGAAGTAGGACACCTCAACATTGGTGCAGGACGTATCGTTTATCAAGACCTTGTCAAGATAAATCGTGCATGTGCCGATAACAGCATTCTTCAAAATCCTGAAATTCAGTCTGCTTATGGCTATGCTCAAAAAACAGGTCATGCAGTACACCTTATGGGACTCACCTCTACAGGCGGTGTGCACTCAAGCTTCAACCACATCCTCAAACTCATCGACATAGCTAAGGAATATGGAGTGAAAAACTGCTTCGTTCACTGTTTCATGGACGGACGCGACACCGACCCTAAGTCAGGTAAAGGTTTCATCGCAGACCTCCAGAAGCACATCGACGAAGTCGGAGTAGGTGCTATCGCTTCTATCATCGGACGTTTCTATGCTATGGATCGTGACAAGCGTTGGGACCGCGTAAAGGTTGCCTACGACCAACTCATCGAAGGTAAGGGTCGCAAGTGCACCGACATGGTCGAAGGTGTTCAGTCTTGCTACGATTCCCACACTGAGGAACATAAGAATACCGACGAGTTCATGGAACCTCTCGTAAATGCAAACGTAGATGGTACCATCAAACCAGGTGATGTAGTCATCTTCTATAACTACCGCAACGACCGCGCAAAGGAACTCACTATCGTACTCACCCAGCAGGATATGCCGGAACAGGGCATGCATACCATTCCTGACCTACAGTACTACTGCATGACTCCTTACGACGCTAGTTTCAAGGGTGTTCACATCCTCTTCCCTAAGGAGAACGTAGATAACACACTCGGCGAATACCTTGCAAGCAAGGGTCTCAAACAACTCCATACTGCCGAGACAGAGAAATATGCTCATGTTACATTCTTCTTCAATGGCGGACGCGAAACTCCATTCGAAGGGGAAGACCGCATCCTCGTCAATTCTCCGAAGGTTGCTACCTACGACCTCAAACCCGAGATGTCTGCATTCGAAGTGAAGGACAAACTCTGCGAGGCTATCAAAACAGGTAAATACGACTGGATAGTAGTTAACTTTGCCAATGGCGACATGGTCGGTCACACCGGCGTCTATACAGCTATCGAAAAGGCTGTTGCAGCCATCGATACCTGCGTTCATGATGTAGTGGAAACAGCCAAGTCTATGGACTATGAAACCATCATCATCGCCGACCACGGAAATGCTGATAACGCCCTCAATCCTGACGGCACTCCAAACACAGCACACTCCCTCAACCCCGTACCATTCATCTACGTCACAGAAAACAAAAATGCAAAGGTACAGGACGGAGTTCTTGCCGACGTCGCACCATCCATCCTCCACATCATGGGACTCCCACAACCAAAGGAAATGACTGGTCACGACCTCATCACAGACTAGTTGAGTGGTTTATAGTTTACAGTTTACTGTTTACCGTTTATATAAAAAAGGATGAACTCCCACCGAGTTCATCCTTTTTCTTTTTTCTTGTCAAGAATTATAGAAACCTCGTGAAGACCACCATAGAATGATGCCCGAAGTAGCCCCTGCGGGGAGGGCATAACATTCTGGAGGTATTAAGCGGTTCGCATTTGTCAATTAGAGAAATTTTTATTCCTGGGCATTCATGTTTAAAAAAGCATTTCTATGATTTCTGTGTGAAATTATCATTTTAAATTTCTTTCCAGAAACTTGAAAAACCTTCTCTGCCACAAAATTCCGTTCTGCGGTTTCAGCACCCAGTGGTTTTCATCTGGGAAAAGCAGCAACTCAGCATCTAGTCCCCTCATCCGCGCAGCATTAAACGCCTGCATACCCTGAGTATAGCAGATTCGGTAGTCCTTCTCTCCGTGTATGCACAGGATAGGTGTGTCCCACTTGTCCACCATCCTATGTGGTGAGTGCTCATAAGTCTTCTTCGCATTCGCCATCTGCGGACTGTGCCAGAACGCCTCGTCATACTCCCAGTTCGAAAACCAGTTTTCCTCCGTTTCCAAATACATCGCTTCCAGATTGAATGCTCCGTCGTGCGAAATGAAAGCCTTAAACCGCTTCTCATGAATACCTGCAAGATAATACACCGAAAAACCGCCGAACGAAGCACCCACGGCAGCCAGTCTGTCCTTATCTACATAGGGTAGGGAATCGGCTGCAAAGTCGATAGCCGACAGATAATCCTGCATACACTGACCAGTCCAGTCGCCCGAAATCTGTTCCTTCCACTCCTGTCCGAAACCAGGCAATCCATGACGGTTTGGCGCTACTATAACGTATCCGTTTGCAGCCATTATCTGAAAATTCCATCGGTAACTCCAAAACTGCGACACCGGACTTTGTGGTCCTCCCTCACAGAAGAGCAGGGTAGGGTACTTCTTGCCCTTCTCATAGTTTGCCGGCAGAACCACCCACACCAGTTCCTTCTTTCCGTCCGTCGTAGCCACCCAGTACTGTTCCACCTTTCCCATCTTCAGTTGCGAAAGTATATGCTCATTCTCATGGGTAATCTGCTCCACCTTCGCCATGCCTTTCTTCCCCCTCTTCTGAGGAGTCACCAGATACAGATCCGTCGGACTGCTCATGCTCTGTCGTGCAGCCAGAATCCTCTTCCCGTCATTCGCCATCTGCACACTTGTCCAGTCGTCCCAACTCTCCGTCAACTGCTCCACCTTCCCCTTCTCATCTACCACATACATATTACAGCAACCCTCCCACACACTCAGAAAATAAATCACACCCGGCGCTAACCTCTCACCCCTCACCGCTAATCTCAAGTCCTCCCTAAACAGGGAAGATTTAGGAGGGTCTCCTCCCCAACAAAACGCCTCCACATCACTCTTCCAATCCACATATTGTTTCTTTCCGCTTTCCACCTCGCAGATGCAGAGTCGTTTCAGGTCAGCCTCATAACCGTCGCGTTCCATCGACAGCCATGCAATGTACTGTCCGTCTGGCGAAAACTGCGGATTCATGTCATACCCCACATTATTCTTCAGGTTCTCCGCTGCGTTCACAGCCTGAAACTTAAGTGAGCGTGTAGGGTCGCATTTAGGACTCTTATACCCTGCTGGCTTACACAGATTTCTTGTCATTCCCGACTCCACATCATACAGATAGATATCCGAATCGGTCGAAATGGAATACTCCAGTCCTGTCTTCCTCCTGCAGGTGTAAGCCACCGTCTTCGAGTCCGGACTCCAGTCCAGCTGTTCTATCCCTCCGAATGGTTCCATCGGACACTCATACGGTTCCCCCTCTAAGATATCCTTTCCTGACTCCGCAACAGTCCATCCCTCACCTACATTATATATAAATGGGTGCTGAATACTCTCCACATAGTGATCCCAGTGGCGATACATCAGATCCTTCACCACCAGTCCTGTCGTCTTTGGCAAATCCCCCGGTCGTGCCTCAATCACCTCGTGGAATGGTACCGACCTCACGATGACTACCGCCCTCTTGTCTGGTGAAAACTTAAACCCTTCCACCTTACCTCCAGTCCTCGACAGTTGCCTCTGACCGCTGCCATCCACCTTTATAGCCCATATCTCCCCCTCGCGAACGAAAGCCACCGTCCCCTCATCCAACCATGCCGGTTCCGTTCCCTCAACCTGCATCCTCAAGTCCTCCCTGTTCAGGGAGGATTTAGGAGGGTCTTCAACAACCACCATACTCTGCTTTTTGTTTCCCTCCACACTATAATAATCCACCTGATAAGCTACATGCTTACCGTCTGGCGAAGCCGCGTGACTACCTATTCGTCCCATAGCCCACAGAACTTCGGGCGTCATCAGTCCGTCGCTAACCACTACCTTCTGTTTTGAAAAACTCGTCTCATTCATACTACCAGTAAATTGTGTCATTCCCTCCGTTGCTGTAGCAGGGCACCCTGCCATCACCGCCATCAGAGAACAAACATTCAGAAACTTCCTTATCTCATTCATGACATTGATACTTTTGCCACAAAATTACACAATTCTCCCGACATACCAACAAATAATCTCACACAAAACCGACGGAGCAGCGAGCGCAGAGCCAAACTCGTTTGAACTTTGCCGAGTCGCGTCGGAGGAAGACGTAGTCAAATCACAGATGTTATTTTCGCACAACTTTTCGTATCTTTCGCGTTTTTAGATGTTCTCATAATAAAAAACTCTCCGTGCTATCTGTGCTATCCGTGTGACTTTTTTATAATTTTCGTTCTCGTTTAATTATGCATTATGCATTATTTTCCCCTGTCACCTCTAAAAAGACCATTAACCATTTACCATAAACCATAAACCCTCAAATTACCCCCCCCTAAAATTTGGAACTTTCAAGAAAACGTCGTACCTTTGCCCCCAACTTGATATTCATACATGTTATTCGTTTCGGGGATGTGAATCCCGATAGAATGGATAAAGGATATAAGGGTTCAATAAAAAACACTATCTTGTTAAACTGTCGTCTTTAGTGATGGCAGTTTTTTTGTGTGAGGGAGTTAGATGTTTTAGTAGTTTATGATTCTAGTTTTCCTGCATAGGCTAGGGATAGAATACTGAAGCGAATGGTGGAAGTGTCACCAACGTAAGGAAGTGGTGTACCTACGGCTTGCATGATAGCTTCTGCACAAGAAAGTGTGGTGGCATTGGATGTTATCACATCATCTACAAGGAGTATGTGTTTGCCTTGTATTAAATCAGGTCTAGTACACATGAATATTTTTTCGACGTTTTTCTTGCGGTCAAAATGAGACATCCGAGTCTGACTTCTATTGTTTACGATACGAATGACGACATTAGTAAATATAGGAATCTTTGTGACTGTATTTATCCCTTTGGCTATGTATTCGCTTTGGTTGTAACCGCGTTGCCATTTTCTAAATCTATGGAGGGGTATGGGGACAATGGCATCTATACCTTTGAAAAAATCTGATGAGGCATTTATCTCATCTGCCATCAATTTGCCAAGATACTCTCCTATAGCATGATTTTTGCGATATTTTAAATCATGGACTGCATCCTTGAATCCTTCTTTGTAAAAGATAAAGGCACTGGCTTGTTCAATAGGGATTTTGCCCCAGTACATCTTCTCCATCACATTTTCTTTTTCGGTGTGAAAGTTGGTGCGTGGCAAATCCATGAAACACTTGATGCATAAGTGTTGTTCTGACTCTGAAAGTACCTCGTCACACACTGCACAATAACGAGGAAATAGCAAGTCTAGAAGACGATTACATTGTAACCTTAAACCAGAAAACATATTTTCACTTCCTTTTCTTGTTTCCTTTTTTCTTTTTTGTAACTGGTTTGTGCTTTGGCTTTTTGCTTGGCTTATTCGTGATATGAGCCGGATGCGGAGCAGGGGAGTCTTCTTTGTCTTGTGTGAGTTTGCGAACAAATTCGTAGTCGAGTTGTTTGCGGAAGAGGTTGGCAGCTGCTACCTTGATGCGGATAGGATCGCCCAGGGTGAAACGGTGATGGGTCTGACGACCAATGAGGGTGTAGGTGCTCTCGTCGTAGTCGAAACCTTCGTTGCCGAGGTTGCGAACAGAGATAAGTCCCTCGCATTTGTTGTCATCCACCTCAGCATAGATGCCAAATTCACTGACTCCACTGATATGAGCATCAAATTCCTCTCCGAGTTTGTCGGACATAAATTCTACCTGCTTATACTTTATGCTGGCACGCTCTGCCTGTGCAGCAAGCTGTTCCATGTCGGAACTATGGGTGCAGAGTTCTTCGTAGTACTTCTGATTCACATTCTTCTGCGGGTCGTCCTCGTAGAGGGTGAGCAGACGATGAACCATAAGGTCTGGATAACGACGGATAGGACTGGTGAAGTGGGTGTAATAGTCGAATGCTAAGCCGTAATGACCTATGTTGTAGGTGGAGTAACGGGCTTTCTGCATGGCACGGAGAGATACACTCTCGATGAGGTTTTCCCAGCGCTCGCCCTTGACACTCTTCAAGAGGCTGTTGAGACTCTGAGCTACGGCAACCTTATTGCCCTGGGTGATGAGGACATGACCAAGACGACTCGCCATGACTGCGAGGTTCTCCAGTTTGGTGGGGTCGGGCAGGTCGTGAATACGATAAGGCAGCACTTTGGCTTTCGTACCCTTCGGCACCTTGCCGATGCTTTCTGCTACCCTGCGATTGGCAAGGAGCATGAATTCCTCGACGAGTTTGTTGGCATCCTTTGCCCGTTTGAAATAAACACTAAGGGGTTTGCCTTTCTCATCTATCTCGAACCGTACTTCTTCGCGGTCGAAGTTGATGGCACCAGCCTTGAAGCGTTCTTCGCGCAGACGTTTTGCAAAGCGGTTGAGGGTAATCAGTTCCTGTGCGAAAGTCTCGGCATCGGGTTGTACTGTGCCGTCGCTGCAAAGACACTGACCATCTGCATTAACGGTCACTTCCTGAGCAACTATGGGTTCAGTGCGCTTTATCTCACCCTTGCGGATTGCCTCACACTCAGTGGCTTCGCCATGCGCCTCGAGGACTGCCTGCACCTCTTCGTAGGTGAAGCGGCGACGGCTCTTGATGACGGTGTGGCGGATGCGGCTATCGAGGACTACTGCGTTCTCGTTCATGTCGAAGATGACGGAGAAGGTGAGTTTCTCTTCGTTGGGACGGAGGGAACAGATGCCGTTGCAGAGTCGTTCGGGCAACATAGGTATGGTGCGGTCAACAAGGTAGATGCTGGTGGCACGCTTGAGGGCTTCCTCGTCGATGATGCCATCCTTCACCACGTAATGACTTACGTCGGCTATGTGCACTCCGATTTCCCATACCTTGGAATTGTCGGACTGGCTATATTTCTTTGATACATCGCGAATGGAGATAGCATCGTCGAAGTCCTTGGCATCACGAGGGTCGATGGTCATAGTGAGCACATCGCGGAAGTCCTCGCGTTTGGCTATCTCGGCAGGGGTGATGCCTGCGTCGAGCAGTTCGGCAGCCTCTTCCACTTCCTTCGGATAACTGTAGGGGAGTCCGAATTCGGCAAG
>OCTX012271709.1_pt1 | contig 56317 bp, 35 predicted proteins | sample 1539691 | NCBI WGS metagenome assembly OCTX01 (sample SAMN02144231, study PRJEB22623) | gut metagenome | biome: sheep rumen | host: Ovis aries | place: New Zealand
GCCACATTCTTCAAGTCATCGTCCTCTACTTTGATTTCCTGAGCAGCTACCAACTGTTCCTTAATCAGGTGCCAGCCAAGTTCCTGGATACTCTTCTCAAAGTTATCCTCTACGAACTTCTCACCCTTGTCCTTATTGTTGTTCAGCATTACGCGCTTCAACAAAGCCTCTGGGAATTCCAGTTTGCCAACCTTCTTCTCCATGTGTGCACGGACATCGAGCAGGAACTTGTAGTCTGAATCGGCCTTGAACTGCTGACTGATGATGTCGCTGATCTTCTGGCGGAACTCTTTCTCGTCCTTCACGTTACCTTCACCGAAGGTCTGGTCGAACAATTCCTGATTGATTTCTGCCTTCACGTAGCGGGAGATTTCTGTAATCTGGAAAGTAAAGTCACCTTCATGATCCTTCACAGCTTCCTTCTGAATCTTCAGCAATGAAGAAACCTCTACATCACTTTCCGGATATGCCTTGCGTGGATTCCAGGTGATGATATCACCCAGTTTACAACCGTCGAAGAGCTTCTTCTGGTCATCTACCTTCATATACTGAGGCATCAGCACGGCATCAGCCACCTCGATGGTTCCGTCAACCTCGCGCAAATCGCCCTTCAGCATATCACGCTGTTCAGCATCATAGGCCTCCACTTTCTCGTAATGACCGGCACGCTGCTGATACATCTCCACCTGCTGGTCGATGAGTTTATCATCAACCGTGATGTTATAATAGTCTATCTTATCCTTACCGCTCAGTTTGGCCTCAAACTCAGGGGCTACGGCAATATCAAACTTGAAAGTCAGAGGGCTGTCACCTTCGAAATCAAGTGTCTCCTGTTGGTCGCTGGGCAATGGTTCGCCCAACATCTGAATCTTGTTCTCACGAACATACTCATACAGCTTCTCGCCAAGCATCTTGTTCACTACGTCCACTTTAACGGCAGTGCCATACTGGCGCTTAATCAGACTCATAGGAGTCATACCGGGACGGAATCCGGGAACGTTAGCACGCTTGCGATAATCTTTCAGGGTCTTCTCAACCTCGCCCTGATAATCGTCTTTCTCCAAAGTAATGGTCATCAAGCCATTAATCTTGTCGGGAGCTTCAAATGAAATATTCATCTTATTATTACCTTATTTAATATTGTTATTCGTTTTGAGCGTGCAAAGATAGTGCAAATTGAGCGAAAAACCAAAAGAAAATCAATTTTTCTTTCTCTATTCTTTCACTCGCAATGCTATATTTCGTCTCAACACTCCTTATACAGCCAGAGTTCACAGCTGTGATTAGCGTGTTACCAAATCAAAGCTCTCTTCTCCTTAGGAATGAACATCTTGTCAGTGGGCAGGATGCCGAAGGCGTCATACCAAGAGTCAATCATCGGCAGAGCAGCATTCACACGGAATACATGAGGTGAGTGGACATCACTATTAACTACACGAGCAAGGAACTCTGGAGTAATATTGCTTGCCCACATGCGGGCATAAGCAAGATAGAAGCGCTGGACAGGGGTAAAACCATCAATGGTCTGCAGAGGCTCCTGCTTTATGCGATTCTCAAAGGCGCGATAAGCCACCTGTATTCCACCGTTATCACCAATATTCTCACCAAGCGTCTTCTGACCGTTCACAAAGAGCCCGGGCAGAGCCTCCTGCTTGGAGAACCAGTCGGCAAGCACCTTGCCGCGTTCGTCAAACTTAGCCTTATCTTCGGCAGTCCACCAGTTCTTCAGATTTCCATCCTTGTCATACTGACAGCCTTCATCATCGAACCCGTGGCTCATCTCATGCCCGATGACAGCACCGACGGCTCCATAGTTGGCGGCATAGTCAGCCGCTGGGTCGAAGAACGGTGGCTGCAGGATGGCAGCAGGGAAGTTGATACTGTTGAACATTGGAACATAGCAGGCATTCACCGTCTGTGGTGAGAATGGCATAATGGTCTTATCCACAGGTTTGCGCCAGTATTTACGCAATAAAGCAGCACGTGTCTCCAGTTTGATACGGATAAAGTTCTCTACGAGGTTCTCGTTCTCACGGATGTCTATGAACTTCTCCATATCCTCCCACGTGTTGGGGTATCCAACGTTAATGTGCATAGCATGCAACTTATCCAATGCCTTGACTTTGGTAGAGTCACTCATCCATGTGTTTTCCTTCAATCGGTCTTCGAAAGCCTGCTGCAAGTCTTTCACCAGGCGATATACACGCTGTTTGCTCGACTCAGGGAAATACTCAGCCACATAGAGCTTACCGATGGTCTCTTCCAGATTATCGTTTATTTCGCCGACGGCGCGTTTCCAACGAGGTTTCTGTTCTTTTACACCATAGACGGCCTTTGAGTACTCAAAAGCACGGTCAGTAAAGTCATCACTAAGGTACGCGCTGAAGGCCCTGACAACGCGCAGTTCCATATAGGCCTTCAAGTCCTCGACACTCGTCTCGGCCAATATTTTCTCCACCTCATGCAGCGGCTCCAACTGACTCACATTCACCTGATCGATATCTTTTGGATAGTTGATGGCATCTCGATAGCCTACCCAGTCGATGCCCTTGAAGTCCTGCAACAACTGTTCCCACGGCATGATGTGGATGGTTTTCATCGGATCGCGTCTTTCTACTTGATTCAGCGTTTTGACACCAATCCTGTGCTCGATAGCCCATATTGCCTGCATCATGCGCTCGGCATCGGCATCACTATTGCCCACCATCTTTAGGAGGTCCTTATACAGACTTTGTTTTGCGGCAACTTCGGCTTTCTGCTGCTCGTTGGGCTCGGAATAATACTCCTGGTCCATTGTAGCACCGCCATGACCTGCACTGATGATATACTCCGACGAGTTGAAAGGATTCAGGCTCAGGCTGATACCATAGGGGGCTGTGTTAAAGCCTTTGGCATCAAGCGCAACCATCAATTTCAGAGCCTCCTCGCGGGTCTTAATACCTCGTACCTGTTTCAGGTATGGCAGAATTGGCTCGTAGCCCATCTTATTACGGCCTACACTATCCATATAGAGACGATAAAAAGCGCCAATCTTCTGTCCGTCACTTCCCTGTGGCAGATCTTTCCGATTGGCATATTTCATAATCAGCTCATTGATGCGCAGTTCATTCTGCTTCATCAAATCAACGAATGCACCGTTCATCGGGTATTCCTTGTCAATCGGGTTGTTCTTCAGCCAAGAACCTACGGCATACTGCCAGAAGTCCTCACCCGGTTTCACACTCTCGTCAAGATTCGCTTTAAAATTCTGTGCCGAGCCAGCCATACTTACCAAGGCCAGTGCTACGACAAAAATAATTCTTTTCATCATCATTATTATTATTTTGTTATGTATCATCATTCCTACTTCTGGCTGCAAAGATACAACTTATTTTTTATATTCATGCTCTTATCCTATATTTCTCACGGCAAAGGCTTCTACAATCTGATTGCCTTCGGAAGTGAATATCTTGCCATATACCACGAGGTCTGCACCATTATTACCATATCAAAACTCTCTTCTCCTTAGGAATGAACATCTTGTCAGTAGGCAGGATACCAAAGGCATCATACCAAGAGTCAATCATCGGCAGGGCGGCATTCACACGGAAAATGCGGGGTGAGTGAACGTCACTGTTTACCCTGTAGGCTGTAAATTCATCGGTTTCGTTGCCCGCCCACATACGGGCGTAGGCCAGATAGAAGCGCTGAGCGGGGGTAAAGCCTTCTTTTGACTCCAATGGTTCCTGTTTCGCGCGGTTTTCGAAAGCGCGATAGGCTATCTGTATTCCACCATTGTCGCCGATGTTTTCGCCAAGCGTCTTCTGACCGTTCACAAAGAGTCCGGGCAAAACCTCCTGCTTAGAAAACCAGTCAGCAAGCACCTTGCTGCGTTCGTCAAACTTAGCTTTATCTTCGGCCCTCCACCAGTTCACCATATTGCCATCCTTGTCGAACTGGCAGCCTTGATCGTCGAAGCCATGACTCATCTCGTGACCTATCACCACGCCAATAGCACCGTAGTTGGCAGCATAGTCGGCCTCAGGGTCGAAGAATGGAGGCTGCAGGATGGCCGCGGGAAAATCGATGCTGTTGAATGGCGGAATGTAACCAGCATTCACCGTCTGTGGTGAACCATCCATCTGGGTCTTGTCAACAGGTTTGCCCCAATACTTACGGAATTTGGCAGCACGTATTTCCTGATTAATACGGATGTAGTTCTCAACGAGATTCTCATTCTCACGGATGTCGATGAATTTCTCCAAGTCCTCCCACTTGTCAGGGTAACCTATGTTGAAATGCATGGCGCGCAACTTCTCTATGGCTTTAACCTTGGTGGAGTCGCTCATCCAAGTATTCTCCTGCAATCTGTCTTCGAAAGCCTGCTGCAGATCCTTCACCATGCGATAGACGCGCTGTTTATTCTCTTCTGGGAAATACTCTGCCACATAAAGTTTACCGACGGTCTCTCCAAGACTACCGCTTACAATACTGACTGCACGTTTGAATCGGGGCTGCTGCTCCTTCAAGCCAGAGGTTGCCTTGCTGGCCTCAAAAACACGATCTGAAAAGGCATCGCTGAGGTAACTTCTGTAAGATCTGACTATCTTGAGTTCCATATATGCCTTCAAATCTTTTACACTCACCTCTGTCAGCACCTTTTCTACTTCGTGCAGCGCGCCGAGTTGTCCGACATTCACTGTGTCGATATCTTTCGGCAGGTTCATTGCATCACGGTAAGCCACCCAGTCAATGCCATGGAAGTCCTTCAACAGCTGTTTCCACGTCATCAAGTGGTTGACAGCACTCGGGTCGCGCTGTGCCACCTGATCAAGTTCCTTCATACCTATTCTATATTCTATGGCCCAAGCAGCCTGCATCATGCGCTCGGCATCAGCCTCGCTGTTACCTATCATCTTCAGCAAGTCCCTGTTCAGGCTCTTAGTGGCTTCAACGACAGCCTGCTGCTGTTCGTTGGGATGGTCATAATCTTCGTGGTACAGCGTCGTACCTCCGTGTTCGACATCTATGATATACTTCGATGAATTGAATGGGTTAAGTCCCAGAGTGAGACTGAAGGGTGTAGTACCAAAACCCTTGCTACTTAGTTCAAACATCAGTCTTAGCAGTTCCTCACGGGTTTTTAGGGCACGCACCTGCTTCAGATAAGGCAGAATAGGTTCATAACCCATCTTGTTGCGGCTCACACTATCCATGTAAAGGCGATAAAGTGCCCCTATTTTTTGCCCGTCGCTGCCTTGAGGAAGGTCTTTCCGGTCAGCATATTTCATGATTAGCGCATTGATACGTTTCTTGTTCAGTTCCCCCAACTCGGCAAACGCACCATTCGTAGAATGCTGATTGTCCAGCGGATTGTTTTTCAGCCACGTACCTACGGCATACTGCCAGAAGTCGTCCCCAGGCCTCACACTCTCGTCAAGATTCGCTTTAAAATTCTGCGCCGAGCCAGCCATACTAACCAAGGCCAGTGCTGCGACAAAAATAATTCTTTTCATCATTTGTTATTTTTGGTATAATGTTTTTAAAACCACATATTTGTGTCTATGTTTTAGATACTTAAATCACCGATAGGTATATTCCATTTTCATGGAAACGTAGCCTTTAGGCCATTTGGCTCTGTCCAGGAAAAACTTCGCGCGTCCGTGACTCAGTAAGAAAAGATTGGGACGTACTTCCTTGAATTCATAGTACATATTGTTCTGTCCCTCCTGATAACTGATACGCGATATCTGCCAACAGCCCTCCGCAATATCTACCTTCATATTGTCGAGTTTCACCACATAGACAGTCCTGCTGCCCGATGTATAGCTGCCCACATACTTCATACCCGTTTCCTCGTTCTTTTTGCGCAATTTCTGTAATTCCTTCACCTTTTGGCGCACCTTTTTATAGAATTTGTCATACACATTAGCACTCATCATGCCGTCGTGCTTCAGAAACGAGGCTACCTGTTTTTCTGTCAGCTGCTGCTTCATCTCCACCATCCGTACATTCGAGGTCGTTATCTTTCCTCTATTGAAGTGTACGTCTTCAGCCATTGTGATGCCGAAATGCTTGTGTTCTCTGAGCGCCGACACGATAGGACCATACCCTGCAAGCCGGGCAGCAAAGGTGATAGTACGCCGGTGGGGAAATTTCGTCAGGTCTATGTCTTTCTCCAACTGACACGTCACAGAATAGTTCAGCGTCTCTATCCGTTTCTTCAGCGGCTTGGCATTGGCAAACACCTGTTTCAGCAGGTATTCCTCGAAGGTCATACCATCAGCCAGCACCACCGTCTCAGGAAGATGGAGCGAATAAGTAATGCTGTCATCCTCCTGAGCACGAGCATACTGCACCATCAGCATCGCGAGCATCATGGTATAGACAATCCGTATCCCTATCTTATATCTCATTCTGAAAGTCAGCCGTATTTAATATCTGCGTATATGTTTAACATTAAAAAAAAGAAGACATACAATACCAGAGCCATTATGAAGGCGAGAATGAGAGCCACAAACATCCTCCAGACGGCTTGCCAGTAGCTGTATCCCGATAATTGCTTCACGGGAACAATCATCAGCAAAGTAACTGTCAAGGAAAAAATCATTTCGGTCTTATAGCTGACGCACATAAACTGAGGTATCAAAGTATAGATGTCCAACATATTGATGATATAGACCATCGCTACGAAACACTCAGAGAAGCGAAAGTCTGGTATGGCAGGACAGCGGCGTATCAGGAGCCATAGCGGAAAGGAGTACAGCAGCAGCATCATGAGTACAACATAAGAACTATTACTTTCATTGTCAAGCCATGCATTGACTCCATCTTTCATTCTTTCGTACTCCCTATCTACTTTGTCTTTCTTTTCCTCTGATGCCTGCTCCTTGTTATCCTTAACTTCAGCCTGCTTTGTTTTTGCTTCAATCTCTTCACTATTACCCTTGCTCTCACTTGATGATTCCACACCAAATAATTCCTCAGTCTCTTCCTCCCGATGTTCCTGACGGTTCATACCGCGAATGTTCAGCCCTGAATCAATAACAAGCGACAGAGCCGTAATCAAGAAGAACATTTTGAACGGCGGGAAATAAGCCATCTGCATACCTCTCAGGTAGTCGCGAATCATATAGCCAGGGCGCAGTAGCAGGTCACGTATCGTGCGGAACATACCCCGGTTGCCAAGCCCCCAGACATCGATAAACAACAGGAAGGCATTCTTGAACGAGTATCGCCCAATCTTCGACGACTGTCCGCACTGTGGACAATAGTTGCCCACATAATGTCTGCCACAGGTGGGACAGATATGTTCCTCTTCGGTCATCGGTTTCACATGATGGGGCATTTTCTGCCACTCGCGGAATTTCCTGTATCGTTTTTTCTGGTCTTCAAACATCCGTACAAAGTTTCTTAATAGCTCATTCTGAAAGTCAACGCGTCAGATATTTGTCCCTCAACTAAATTTCTTTCATATTTGAGTTCGTTTAGTATTCTTTGCTTTGTTATAGTCTGCAAAGATAAACAAAATCCTGCAAACTACCAAGCAATAAAGCCCCTTTAGCAAGATTTTGCTAATTTTGAAACTCGATTAACTGATTTTGAAACTCCCCATTAGGTTATTCCGGATAATCGTTATGACTCATCCGAATGCCTTCTATCGCTGATCCGGATAGGACTTTATAGGGGATAGACAGTATTCGCGCAGGGAGTAAATGCCGTCACAGCAGGGAATAGAAGCCGTTCCCACGACCGTTTGCGCCTACGCAAATCATCGCGTGCGTATGCGCAAACGATTAAACGCCTATACGCAAATTCAGACTCAGTATTTTCTGAGGGTGGGGGGTGGGTGTACACTTTTTAAAGGTGTACACCCTCTTCAAACCCTTATATACAAAGGGATGAACGGCAATTAGGGTGTAGGGTGCAGGGTTTTTTTTTTTTTTTGTATAAGGGAGAGGCATGTGAGCAAGGTTTCCATCTCTTTTAGTAAACGTAAAAAAACAAGTTGGTATGATTATTTAACGGTTACTTAAATATCACTACCGACTGGCGTGCTCTCAGTACACAACCGTTCTTATAATCACGCAATTCCTGATTATCACCATGCAGAGCTTTCTCCAGCACCTTTCCATGCTCCGCCTGGTTCCTGCCATTGCCAATGTTCATGCTCTGCCATATCGCCAAATGCCAGATTATGGTGGCAAAGTTACAAATAATAATTAATGTAAGCAAGCACGAAATGCTAAAAATGGAATAAACAAATAATTATGATGTTCACTTATCAGGGCAATGAGTGGAAAGGACGGACGGAGAGGTCGTCTGCTTTTAATGAGCTATTAGTATTCAATCCACTGATAACATTATTGAATTGGAGACTAATTGCCCATTCTTCGTTATAAGCAGTAGAGCTCCAATAATAGCCCCAATCAGAAACTCTCACAAAATCTTGTGGATCATCATCACCATCATCGTAACCTGCTGCTGGAAGGAAAAGCTTTTCACTTCCAATAGTGAAACGACAGCCATTCACCCCATTCTGAGTTACCCATGCTTTTGTCTTACCTGCTAAAGCATTCAACTCTTCCTGTGAAGGAACATACCAGCTGTTTGAAAGACCTGAAGATTGATTAGCAAAGGTATAGAAATTGCCATAATGTTCTGGACAGAGGGCACCTGCGTTCATGAGGGCTACGGCTTTCTTCCCGATAGTACCGCCTAAGTCAAAGACGATGGCTGGCAAGCCGCCAATGACACCGACAGAGCCTTCTTCGGAACTACCGTTAAGGGTGGGCAACTTCATCAATGTTACGCTTGCCGTATAGTTTTTGCCATTGGTAAGAGTTGCGTTTTTCGTACCCTTGTACCAATTGCCGGCATCATCCTGAATGTAGAAGGAATAGGTCTGCTGAGTGGTAGAGGTGTTGCGCAACGCTACATAGACTTCATTAGATGCTGTAGCGAGCGTGCCAGTGACAGCTCCCACCGTCTCTCCATCCACATCATACTGCACCAACCCCGGGGCAGCAATGCCGAACGTTCTTACGCTTACGTTACTGCCACCACTGGTGAATGAGAATTTCGTGATGGACTGCTGAGGAGCGAGGCTAACACTATTGGTTGTAAATGTCAGCGGGTCTTTTGAACTGACAGTGAGCGTTCCTTTAGCATAACTGGAGATATCAGCCAGTGTACCCTTTTGCCCATCATAGTTTGCCGTTTGGCTGAGATAATACAGTGAGACCTCTTCGCCGACACCGAGGGTCGAAGCATCCAGTGTTCCTTCCAGTGTGGTGTCTTCTCCAGCGGTCTTGGCTTTAAGGGTGCCGACAGTCTTACCGTCGGCATCCACCACTACTACCTCATCATCCTTAGCAAAGGATGCGATGATTGCATTGCCTGTTCCCTCGCCCAGTGCGCGATTGGTTGCGCTGCCCATGGATGCCTGGAGTGTCACGTCCCAAAAGTGGTTGTCGTTACCGCTGCCAGCATCATCACTATTGTTTGAACATGCGGTGCATGCCAGCACTGCCAGCATTCCGCAAATACTCTTCATTGTTTTCATGTCGCTTCTTTAATCTGTCCAGCCATCATCTTCATATTCGTACTGCTGGAGGGAAGCACTACCACTTCCCTCCAGCAATACACCACTGGTTTTCATTTCCACCACCTGAACGGCGGGACTGACGTATATTCTCTTTCTTTTCATTGGTTTAAATAAACTTATCGCTTCAATATCTTCTTGCCATTCTTGATGACGATGCCACGATAGCTGTCATTAACACGCTGGCCGTTCAGGTTGTAAGTGGCTTCAGAGTCTTGAGCCTCAGACTTTGAGTCCTGAACCACCTCAATGCCTGTCTCGGTGTCTTCCGAGGTATAGACCACAATCTCAATGCGGTCGTTGGAAACGGGCAGGTTTTCGTAGGTGCGCGCATCGTATGCCGTGAAGCAGTAGCTCATGGGTGTCATGCTCGTGGCATCGCTGTCAGGCACACGCCAGAAGTACTGGTCATTGCCCTTGTCGGCAAAGACGAATGCACCGCACTCGCTGAGCACACTGTCGCTCTCGGGCAGCGGCATCAGCCACAGGTCGTATGCTCCCTTGAAGGTAGAATAGCCGTAGTGGAGCGCATCAAGCAGGTCATAATGGTCTTCCTCGTTTTCCGAATTCAAGAATTCTGTGTACGTGCTTTGCAGTTCGCTCACCAGCTCATCGCTTACTAATGGTGCTGCATCGGATTTGCGTGCCTTGACCAAGAGCGGCAAGACGCCATCAAGTTCCATGCCCTCTTCGGCTGGCTCGTAAACCAGTGCCACATCGAACCGCTGCTCGCCGTTGGCGGCATCAGCCTCCTGGTCGTAGAGGTCGCTGAGTATCAGAATGTCATAGTCATCGAGCATCTCTGCCGTAACCGTCAGCGGTTCAGTTGGTGCGATGAAGATGGGTTGCCAGCCCCGGGCAGTCATCTCTGACAGTGGGGCACGATTGGTTTCCTTGCGCGTGACGGGCTTCTGTCCCTTACCCTTGTACTTCTGCTCCTTGCGCCACCAGTCGGTCTGCTCATACTGCTCAAGGTTCTTCGTGGCCTTGTCTATGTATTGCAGATAGTAGCGGAAGGGTTGCAGACCGTTCTGACCGTCGCTGAGCACGAAGTCCTCCTTGCTGTTGTCCCAGACATACATCAACTCCTTCTCCATGCGGTCGGCAGCGATACTGTCGTAGGTGACCATCATGCGTGCAATATCTTTCGTGTTTTCTAACGATGCAGCCTCACCGCCTACTGGCATCTTGATGGTCATCGGCTGAACGCTGCCATCCTTGACCAACTTCATCAGGAAGGAGAACTCGTCAGCATTGGGTGAACGGAAAGCCAACGGCTCGTTGGCAGCCACCTGATATGTCGTTCCGTTTTCTATTTGCTTCGTCACGATATTGCCGGTGCTGTCTTTCTCGAACCGACAGAATTCTCCCCTACTGAGCATGTCGGCATCTATCGTATAGTCGAAGGGCAGTATCCAAGGCTCGTAGGCTCCGTTGGTGCCGCGACGCTTATAGTTAATCTTATCTACCGTCACCTGTGTGGAACAACTGAAGGGTACACCGTCGGTAATGGTTAGTGTTTCTGTCAGATGTCGGCTGGTGAGAGGATAGACTTGGTCGCCATGGACAATTTTCGGTTTCGTCACATCGAGGATACCCTTGGCATAGACGGGATAGTCCTTCTGCACACTCAGTGCGCTGTCGGTCTGAGCAGCATACAGTTTCCTGTCGGTGAGACTGACAGACGTCCAGTAGTTAGGAGTCTCTCTCAAATTGGGATTGATGACAGGTATCCCACTTTTCTTGATTTTATTGCCGGCCATCACCGTAAGCCTTCCCGTGGTAGAGCAGTGGTCGACGCTACCCGTACCATCGAGGAAGAGGGCAATGCCTGCAAAGAACATGGTATTTACCTTGGGTGTATATACATCTACATCCAAGATGACATCTTCACTGAAGGTACAGTCGCTGATAATGCCATGGTTTTTATAGGCAATACCTGCACAACTGCTCTTGGCGAATATCTTTGCTTTCACCCGCAGATGTTTCACCGAAGCCCCCGCCTGAACCGTATTGAAGAGTCCGTCGAAGCCAGTTTTTGCTCTGTAGGTAATGGTGTGTCCACCACCGTCAAAGTTGCCTTTGAGTTGGAACTTTCGATTCGACTTTAATTCTCCAAGGTCGAGATCATTCATCAGATAAATGTCGCCCTCCTTGAACTTGATGGCATTGAACTGTTCCACGGTACGCACCTCAAACCTGGCCCTGGACGAGTTGGTATATACGGTCTTATCAAAGATGTCGTGGCAATACACCACCCCATGACTTTCGTCAAGCGTCGGCAGGCTGTCGGTGCCGATGGCCTGCCGCCAGACGACACTGTCGCTCTTGGAGCCATTGAGCAGATAGCATACCTCGCCCGAAGCAAAGCGCTCAGTCTTAACGCCTGCTTCAGATGTCGTGACGGTGACATCATCCTCGCTATACAGATTGTTTTCGTTTGTGTAGCAATGGCTGATTTGAGTGCCCACCTTCGTATCAGCACAGATATGGGCGGCACGGGTGGCAGTGACTGTGTTTTGGTAGCTGAAGCAATTCTTGATGACAGCCTGGTCGTACATTTCGGAAACAATAGCGCCGGCAACGCCTTGACCCTCATAGCCCTGAATGCCATTGTTCGTCACCGTGCATCCCTTGACGTAGCAGTAGGAGATTTCACCGTTGCCGATGATACTGGCAGCGATAGCACCCGAACGACCGTCTCTCTTTTCGTAGTTGACGGTCATACCCTCCATGCCGAGACGGGTCACCGTACCCGTGACAACGGAGAAGAAACCGGCATAGCTCGGGGCTGTGATCTTACCATTGCGGATGACGTGTCCGCCACCGTCGTAGTGGCCTTTGAAATTCTCAACGTCGGAAGCCATCGGAGTGAACGCTGCGCCAGCCATGTCGATGTCTGCCGTCTGCAGAATATAAATCTGGCTGTCGTTGGTACGCGACATATAGTCGTTCACCGTCTGCAGGTCTTCGACACTCGCCACGCGGAAGGGGTCGTCCTTCGTGCCTCGTCCAAGGTCGCGTAACGCCTTGGGCAGGACGGTGACTGTGAGGTCCAGTCCATGGAAATTGTTTTCACCATCGGAAACAAACTCTACCGTCAGTTCGTTGCTGCTGCTCATGAGCACGCCGATGTCCTCCTTGGCACCATCCGTCGTGCTGCAGAACACGCTGTCGTTCTTGGCACGGTCGTTGACCAGCTTGTCGCCGAGTTCGTCGCCATCGTACACCTTCAGGTAGTCGCGCGGCTTGCCGTTGCTGTCCAAAGCCTCGGTAGTGACGGTGCCGCTGAGACGGATGATATGTTTGGCAGGAGCCCTCAGCACCAGTTTGCCATTGTAGTTGATGTCGTAAGGACTGTTCTTGCCACCTTCGTCATATACTTTGACGGTAGCGTTCTCTGTCTCCAGTTTGAACACCTGTCTCGTTCCGTCGGCAGGCACCTTCGGGGTCCAGATGGCATAGAGCGTGAGCGGACTGTCGGGAATCACTTTAGCATCCTCTGCGTAGGTGGTGCCGGTGCCGTCTGCCTTCGTATTCCAACTGGAGAGATAATGGTACTTGCGCGCAGGAGCGAACTGCTGCAGGTTGACAGCGGGAACGTAATAATGGGGGTCGTTCCTGAAGGTCCTCAGCACCGTCTCGCTGCCACCGCCGTCATAGTTAGGATTCAGGTAGAGCGTCGTGTTATAAGGCACCTCGTCGGTGTTAGTGTACTCCGCCAGTTGGTCGAAGGTATGACGATAAACTGGCAGGTGGGCAGTGCTGTTGGGCACGGGGATACTGTCGGTGCGGATGGTCTGACCCCATACCGACTTGCTTTCATTCCTTGAGCCGCTGAGCAACCAGCACACCTCGCCGGAGTAGAAACGGTCGATGGCGACATCCTTCTCAGCGTTGACGATGTTGCCGGCACCGCTCTGGCGGTCGGCAGAAAGCATCGTACCGTTGGTGTAGGCATTGTCGATGGCGGCATTGCTGCCGATGTAGCCCACCACGTGACCGAAGTGTTTCGCTCCGTCTTCCTGACCTGTAACCTTGTTCTTGAAGCCATAGCAGGATTCGATGCGTGAAGCATCTGTCTGTTCGCCCACCAGGGCGCCGACCACCACGCCCGCGGTATTGTTGAAGTCGACCGTGCTACCTGCGACAAAACAGTTGCGCAGCACGCCATTGCCCATCATCTTGCCCGCAAAGGCACCCACGCGCGTCACCTGGCTGACAGCCTTGAACGTGCTGTTCACAATGCCAAGACGCTCCACGGTACCACTGATATTGTTGAAGAGACCCATCGACTGGCCCTCATAATGCTGCATCACGATGTTGCTGATGACGTGACCGCCGCCGTCGTAGTGACCTGAGAAACTCTCGGTGCAGGTGCCGATGGGCACCATGTCCTTACCCGCCATGTCGATGTCGGCTGTCTGCTCGATGTAGAAGTCGCTGCGCTTCATGATGCCCATCGACTGGACAATCTGCTGCAGTTCCTCGACATTCTTTATCTTATAAGGACTCTCCTTGGTACCCTTGCCCAGACGAGCGATGTCGAAGTAGTCGTTGCTGTAGTCGCCGTTGCGCTCGAATACCATGGCATGTTCGCTCGACAGCACAGGTGTCGAGTCGTTGGCCTCGCCCTTGTTTAGGTTCTGGAACCAGGCTGGGTCGGCTTTTTTATCGCCGCCGTTCAATTTATAGCATATCTCACCGCTGGCGAGAGGTTCCGCCTTCACGTTGGCGTGAGATTCCTTATGCGTGCCCCAGTTAACATTACTGTCAACGAGTTTTGCTCCGTCCGTGTAGCACAGTTCGAGCGTAGTGCCACTCAGCAATTCGCCGCAGACATACCCTGCTGATGCTTTGCTTTCTATCTTATTCTTAATGGCAAGACTGTTACGGACCGCAGCATGGTCGTTCACATCGCCTGCGATGGCACCGACTACACCTTTTTCGACATTGGCTGTCAAAGTACAGCCCTTGACGCGGCAGTTGACGATCTCGCCGTTGTCGCACAACCTTCCGACGACAGCACCTACGCGCACACCGGAAGCCGTACCGGTGAAGGTCGTGCTCTCCACGCAGAGGCGGTTGACCTTACCGGTGACGTAGCCGAAGATGCCCAACGGGCTGCTGTTTGTTATCTGTCCATTGCGGATGGTATGTCCGCCACCGTCGTAGTTGCCGTCGAAAGCATGTATGCGGGCATCGCCCACAGGTGTGTAGTCCGTGACCCCCTTGAGGTCGATGTCTGCCGTCTGGATGAAGTAGAGACCGGTGCTCTTGTTGCCGTCCTTACAGTAAAGGGCTATCTGCTGCAAATCGTTGGCAGTGGCGATTTGGTAGGGTTCTTCCTTCGTACCCTTTCCGGGGAAGGCATAGATGCCCAATGGGCTGTTGGAATAATTCTTTCCGTCGGAATAGACGCGTTGGCGGTTCTTGTCGAGCACAGGATAGGTATTGGCACCGGCACCCGAGCCCAAGGTCTGATACCAGGTGACACCCGTAGATGCCGAACGGTCGTTCAGCAGCCAGGTCAGTTCGCCGCTGGTCTTCTTGCTATCATCCACGATAGGACTATTGGTAGCACCGTTGTAACCATTGCCGGAGTGTCTGCCGGCGGTGAAACACACGTCTAACTTCGCATTGCTATGAATGATGCTGGCAAGGCTTCCCCATTTGTTGGTGCCGAGATAACAACCGGTTTCATGGCAATGGCTCATGCTGGTTTGATCCTGCATCTCGCCCACCAGACCGCCAGCGTAATAAGCATCAATGCTGTTGTTGGCAGAATAGCAGTTGCTCATGGAAGCCGCCCGCTGCAATTTGTTGGTAGCACGGACTCTCTCGTTCAACAGCACACCGGCAATGGCCCCACAGCGAGCATTGTTATTGCCGGTGCTGGTCTTCAGGTCTTCTACGCCCAGGTTGTAGATAGAACCCAATACCATACCGAAGACACCTATGGCATTAATATCCAGGTTGCCAACCTGATTGGCTATCTCGCCTTTACGGATGATGTGGCCGTTACCGTCGTAGTCGCCTTCGAAACTGTAGTTATAGCCGATGGGGAGCCACTTCCCGTTGCGGTTGGCGTCCTTCAGGATGTTCTCAATGAGGATGTCGCTCTTCTGTCGGAAATAGAGGCCACGGGTATTGCCGCAGGCATTCACATAGTCGGCAAGCGACAGCAGTTCGCCATGTTCAATGATGAATGGACTGCTCGCCGTTCCGCTGCCCTCGGGGAAGATGTCCTTATAGTTCTTCCACTCGGCATAGACATCAACGGTGCCTTTTCTGACGGTGTATTCATCGTCAACACTGAGCGTCTCGCCTGTACCATCCTTGCTCTTATTCCACCGCAGCACGTATTTGTTTAAGTCGGTCAACCCCAAGTCGTAATGCGTCGGGACGGTCAGGATAAGTTGAGCATCTGCCGCATTAGACCTATATCCGGCACGGCTTGAATTCTGCACATTGCCACCGAAACGGTTTAACGCATTATAACAAATCAGATAGTCCTGATCGATAGGGCTTGGCAGGCTTCTGTTGCCACCACTGCCGCCAGAGCCACCTTGTCCTTGCTGACTAGCCCATGTAGAATCATGATCTCTTTTATAGTACGCTTCAGCACCATTGGCTTGATAATCAGTTTCAGCGTTTCTTCCACCATTTCCGCCCTTAGCACCAACTATGTGAGTTCCAGAAGATCCTTTCCAAGTGACATTGCCGCCACCACCGCCGCCGCCACCGCCGCCGCCGCCGCCGCCGAGACCGATAGCAGAGGCAGAGCAACCACCGGCACCGCCGCCGCCGCCACCGCCACCGCCGGCAGTATTTTGGGAAATTGCTAATTGTCCCCAAGCAAATGGACCCTTTCTATGATAATCGCCCTCGCCCTTAGCACCGCCACTACCAAATAATCCGGCACTGCCACCCTTGGCATCAATGGTCACTTTATCACCGTTTAAGTATTCTACAAAGATGGCACCCATGCCAAGTGCTGAAGCACCATTTTCGCCAGAATTTCCAGAGTTGCCATCTTTAGACTGTGCCCCTTTAAAGCCTCTCAGCGGAGCAGCACCGCTTCCGCCCTTGCCGCCATCACCGCCTCGGGTACCGATGCCGGCACCGGCACCGCCACCTCCGGCACCGCCAGCACCGCCACCACCTGGCAACATGCTATCGTCATTATGGGACGCGTCGCCGCCTTTGCCGCCATTTTCGCCATTGGCTGCGTTGCCACCAGTAGCGACTACCCTGCCGCCACCCGTCAAGAAGAGCGCGCTGTTATTAGGAAGTTCGATGCCGGCTCCGGCACCTGTCCGTCCGGACGCATCGCCGCCACGAGCCGTGAGCGTGACTCCCTTGGGAATATAGAGATGTACGGTAGCACCCGGAGCAATCGTAAGACCGCTCTGGCCTGCTCCGTTTGAGAAAGTAATGTCATTAGGGACATAATATGTTCCAGACCAAAGTGTCTTTCCGGAAGAGGAACCCACTGATAAAAAGGTGTACGATTTAGTCATTACCGGCACAGCCTTGCCGCCAACCACTTCCCAGTTGTCTTGACCCAGTGCCGCAACCATCTCACTGGCAGACATCGAGCCGTTGTACCATCGGTTATCTGGAACGGAGTAAGACACCCTGGGAACAACATTGCCGCCGTCAACTTTCCACCAGCCACCCAGTTGGGCGGCCAATTCATTGGCGGACTTATAGCCAACGTTGTATGCTCCTTTTAAGTTGTTATAACTCCAGTTATTTTTGGTCCATTCGTTGAAGCCATTACCCCAACTATCGTTATTCCAATATAAGTTAAGTGCTTTATAGTCGGCGTTATAATAAGTACCTTTATCCAAACAGTTTTGTACCGCACACTGTATAAAAGAACTACTTCCTATATTAACGAATGCAGCAGCATAAGCCCTGAAATATCTACAAGTTATCTTTCCGTCGAACAGGCAATCAACTATGTCAGCATTTCCATTTCCGATAAAACCGCCTACGCGATTGTCGGCTTCAATTTCAGTCGATACGCGACAGTTGTTAATTTTGTTTGCCCCATTCACGCCTTCGGCTTTGCCCACCATACTTGAAATGTTATTTCCAGCTGAGATTTTACCCTTGACGTTCAAGTCACGAATAGAGAAATTCCTGCCATAGCGGAAGAGGGAGATGTAGTCTAGACTTCCACCTTTAATATCGACCGTTATCGTATGACCGTTACCATAGAACGTGCCATGGAGGGGGGCATCGGAGTTCATGGCTGCTGTATTCACGATGCTGATGTCGGCCTCAAGGGAGGCGTCCACCCAATGTTCGCCCTTGGCAGCGTCAATCATTGCTCGGTACCTGTCCCAGTCGTCGCTGCTACGGATGACGAATATCGAATACTCCTTCGTGGCATAACTGTTAGTAACCGTTAAAGACGCATTAGGATCCTGGCGTGCCCATGTACGGCAGGCATCGAATCTGGTGTTGAGATGGTCTGGTGCAAAGAGGCAATCCTGAATGACTGCCGAACTTACTTCATCAACCCAACTGACGAAACCACCATTTCCATAACAATTAGCACCCTCAAAACTGCCGTCAAACTTACAGTTGGATATGACGACACTGCCACTAGAAACACGTCCTACGAGTCCGGCAAGAGTGCCTTCGCCATTCATGGTACCCTTGAGGGTGACCGACGAGATACAGCCCTCTATAGTTGCCGATCCATTGTAAACCTCTGCGACGATGCCAGCAGGATACATTTCTCTGGACTCGATGGTACCTGTCGTATGCAGATTCTTGATGGTGGCATTTCCTACATGGCAGAAGGGGGCAATGAATCGCCCGCTCGACCAATTCTTGTTGAAGGTCAGCGTGTGACCGTTGCCGTTAAAGGTGCCGCGATAGTATGCGCCTCGGGTTACTCCCACGTGCTCACTCGTCGTGATGTCAGCATCAAGGACAGCGTCCACGTCGTACCGATTTGTGGCATCATTCACCATCACAGCAAACGTATGCCAGTCACTGGCATTGCGGATGTGAAAGACTTCTCCACCATGCGCATGAAAAGCAAAACTGGCGAGTAGCGTCAGTGCTAATAATATCTTTTTCATTTCTTATATATTTTTCGTCCGTTTTGTATAACAATACCCTTATACGACGCGCCGACGCGCTGACCGCTGAGGTTATAAACCCTATCCGAACCTTCCCGAGGAAAGGCTTCTGTACCCTCCCCCTCGGGGGAGATGGAGAGGCGTTTGATTCCTGTCGTTTCTGAGGCTTCAATAAACTCCACATTCACTCGGTCACCCATCAGTGGGAGTAACTCGTAAGTATTGGTGTTGAGCACCGTGAGGCAATAACTCATAGGCGCCGTGGTGCGGCTGTCGGTAGGCTCGGCATAGAGGAACGACTGGTCGTAGTAGTTGTCTTCGAATAGCATACCGCCTATCTCAGCCAGGTTGGCATACTTCTCTGAAGTGGGCAATGGCCAGATGTCAAGGCGGGTGCCTAACGAGGCGCACCAGTAGTGTGGAACGTCGAAGTGCGACGAGGCATCGTCGCTGTCGGTGGCGGTCTGTTGCAGCAGGGCTTCTATCTCGCTGCCCGTCTGCTCATCCACTAAGGGCTCGGCATCGCTCCGCTTGGCACGCACCAACAGCGGAAGACCTTCAGGCAGTTCCGTATAGGTGTCGGCAAGTTGATAGACCAGCGACACTACCGGCAACGGTTCGAAGTCCTCAGCTTCGTCGCCAAGTTGTTCAACACGGATGTCGGAGAGATAGGCAACCTCATAGTAGTCGAGCATACCGGAAGTGATGTTCAGCTCCTGGCGCGGGTCGAGGAAGACAGACTGCCAGCCGTCGTTCACCACCGCAGAGGCGCGACGCGGAGCCATACTGCTTCGCTTGCCCGACGACTGCTGCTTTTCATACCATCCCGTGTCTTCAAAGCGCACGTATGTCTTGTGTTTCTGATTGTAGAACTGCAGATAGAAGCGGAAAGGCTTGATGTCGCTCTGCGCATCAGGATGGCCGGAAAGTAGCAACTCCTGCTTGTCGCTGTTCCAAACGTACATGAATTCATCGTTGGCAGTCTTGGCGGGGATGCCACTATAGGTAGCATACAGCTTGCCGATGTCTTTCTTCAAGGGTGATGCGTAACTTGCAACCTGATTGTTAAAAGTCGCTTTGATGGTGATGGGCTCCCCGTCTTTGGTCAGCACATAACTCTTCATGCCGCTGCCACTGGTTCTGACCATCCACGGCAGGTTGGACTTATAGTTGATTTTCTCAGCTTGGCTGCTGAGCTTCAACGTATGGGGATTGCCAAGCTTCAGGGTGTCAGCCTTGGTTTCTTCAATGGTGCTGTATTCGAAATCTCCTTCGCCGGCGATACGGTCAAAGTCGAACGGAAGCACCCACTGCTCCAAATTGTTCATGGCTGGACGCTGGTAGATGATGCGGTCAACCTTGATATCGCCTGAGCAGACAAACGGCTCGCCGTCAACGATGGTCAGTTCTTTGAGTGTCTCACCATACTTCACGTCGAAGGTCTTGTTGCCCACCGTGACGTGGCTCACAGGGTTTGACACCCATTGGCTGTTGATGACATTGTTGTCACTCTGTGCGCACAGCGGATGGGAGTTGACAGCCGCCTGGTTGTTGCTGCATATCAGTCGGCCGGTGGCTGTACATTGGTCGATGAGGCTCTGCTTGTAAGTGCTGGTATAGGCAATGGCGGCAATCAGACGGCTCGACGACTTGGGCGCATTGAGTCGGGTGATGCAACCCGAGAAGTGACAGTCGCGGATGGTGCCCTGGTTTTCGTAAACGATGCCACCGCAGTCGTCATCGGCAGCCACCATAGCCTGGACACGCAGTCCCTGAAGCAGCGAGCCAGCCCTTACCTTGGTGAACAGTCCGTTACATGAACTCTCGGCATCGTACTTAATGGTGTGACCGTTGCCATAGAAGGTACCGTTCAGAACCACGTCCCGCTGCCAGTTGTTCAGTTCAATATCACGTGCCAGATAGTAAATGCCGGCCACGTCGTCGATATTGGCAAACTGCCGACCGGTATAGATGTAACGGCCCACAGCGGTCTTGAAGGTGATGACGACGTTGTGGTCGGGCATGGTGAACGAGAAAGAATAGTGGTTCTCTGTATCGTCGGTGAACGGGCAGTTCTGGGCATTGCTGCCGTCGGGCGACGAGACGGTAATGCTCTCCAAATGGTTGTTGCCTCCGACACCCACCAAACCGCTGATCATTCTTCCTGCTGTTGCTAAATCTTCAGGCTTGGTGAGCATGGTGACTATAGCAGGCAGGTCGGCGATAGAAACGGAATAGGCAATATAATTATCACGTATGCTGGCGTAAAAGACGGGATAGGTGTCTGCCAGATTCTTGACAGACTCTATGAGTTCAGCCGACTCTGCCGGCGTGACGCCGTCGATGACCACTGCTTTAGCATTACCCTTGTTGGCAACATAGCGGTTGCCCGTCATGGTGCTGTTGGGCTCGGCGTTACTTATCATAAATGCTTGTCTGTTGGCACTGCTGGTCAAGCTGCCATTGAACACATTGTCGGTCATGGCGGCTTTTGGGCGCTGACGGGCAATACCGAACGCCGTGGGACCGATGACATTGCAGAGCACATGGCAGCGGGAGATGATGCCCTCGTTGCCGTTATTAGGTTGGTTAACTCCGGCAATACCTCCGACATCGGAGTCTTCCCTCGTGTTCTCCACCGTACCGCTCACCTCACAGTCCTCGATGATACCGTAGTTGTTAACGGTCAGTCCGCCGAGGACAGAGCGATCGCCTTTCATATTTGCCTTGACTTTCAGATGACGGACGGAAGCCGCATCGTAAACGATCAGGAAGAGACTCTTCGTGCCACTGTAGGTGATGGTATGGCCATGACCGTCGAACAGGGCATAAAGCCTGATCTCACGACGCCATTCTTTCAACTCGATATCGTTCATCAGATGGAACTCTCCATACGCATAGGAGATGCTGTCCATCTGAGCAGCAGTGGTGATGGGTACGATGAACTCCGGCTGGAGCGTGACGTCATTGGAAGTCATCGTAAAGGAATAGGTGCCGCCACCTGTGGTATCGTCCACCTGGTCCTTGAAAATGGTCACACCCTTGGCAAAGAGCCGCTTCAGCCGACAACCGGCATTGGGCGTAATGGTGATGGTGACCTTCTCACCCTCTTTCGGTTTTGTATTACTTAATTCGACACGCCCACCAAAACTTTTCCTCAGTGTAAACGACTGCTTACCTGTAGAAAAAGAAACCTTGACATCCTCGTTACTACGCATGACAAAATGATAGTAAACCTCATGGGCAGCACTGTTGGTACTGTCGGGGTCCAGTTTGTCGGCCTCGGAATTTTCTTTCTCAAGGTATTTCATATCGTAGATAGTATAGCCTGTATCATACTTTCCCTTGATGACGATGACATCATCTTCGGAGGCCTTGATGGATTCACCCTCCTCGCCGGTGTTGTTATTGCGCAGCGTAACGGTAGCATGCTCTTGTTGGGTAAGCGTGACCGTAGCTTGCTTGGCAACCGGCGTATAGTCAACGGTGATATCGCTCTCATTGATGGTGAACACCAGCACGTCTTCGTCCTTGAGGGAATCACGATCGACGGGCACCAGCAGGCAGAGGTCGTCGAACATTGGACCTACGTAACTGCGCTTCTTGCCCTCATCTTCTGCCATGCCGTCTGCCCGCAACTGCAGCTTAGCTGCATTGGCATTCACCTGCAGCGTCTTGAAGATGGTCTGCCAGCCCTCGCCCTGGAATTGCAGGTTGGCAACAACAACCGTGTCGCTTATATTGTTACCGTTTGCCACGATGCTGACGGAGGCTTTGCGGCCATGGCGCGGGTTGATGCTGGCGATGGCGGCAATGCTGAGCATGCCTTTGGATACCGCACGGGAAGGGTAGGAAAAACTCGTGGATGACACCTCCTGCCACAGGCTGTTATTCACGCTGGTGCGCCAATACTTGTTTCCGTCGGTGCCGGTATCTGTTAGAACAGGTATTCCCTCCCAAGTGAGGTAATCGTTAGACTCTTGCCAACCCGTCATGTCCTGGTCGGCAAAACTGTTCTGTATGACATTGTGATAGGCAAGGGGCTTGAATGTGCCTTTGGAATTTCTGGCGGTATAGGTGACACTGGTACTGGGAGACATTTTAAACACGACGGGAATCTGCTGTCCGTTGCGTGCCACGCCAGGGTAGCCGGGAATCATCTCAGGCATGTAGGTCTCTACGCGCCCTGTGTTCTTCGTGTCTTTGATTCTGATGGTATATACACGTTGATGCTTCACAGTGACCTCGATATCATCCAAATCGACCTTCAGGCGATAGACCGTCTTCCAGCGGCCGTCGCCCTGTCGCTCGGGCTCGCCGACGAGCCACCACTGCTTACAGCCCGTGACTGTAAATTCGGAAGGAACGAGGCCTGCTTTCGACATGATGGTGACGTCAACCTCTTCGCGCGACTTCGGCGTAGCATTGCTCACGGTATAGCTGAACTCATTTGCATTTTCGGTGACCTTCACATTGTAGTTGCTTTTGCCGAAAGTGGGTGTGACGTGTACCGTGTCTTTGTCGTTGGGCATATAAACGGTGACGGTGTCCTGTTTCCTCGACCAGTAGGAGGTCCCCGGGACATTGGTCACCTGGACATCCAGCAATTTGAAGCCCTTGGCGGGCTTGGCAATGAGGACGACGGGGTGCTGCGGCACGTTGTGCACTACGTTGGAGTCGGTGGTGTTATTGGACTTGTTGACACCATACAGCGGATTTAACTTGCCGTTAGGGGTCTGATGAATCCTCAGCGTACGCAAGGAGGAGAAGTTTGCCCACACCTCGACATTGCCGGCAGGCATGGTAAAGGTGAACGACTGACTTTCGCTCGCCCGGTTGTGGGGATAGGTACTGGTGTTGCGTGCCTCCATGGTTTCGGAATAGTTGCCATTCGCATACTTGATGGCATAGAAGACTCCCATGGACAAGCCGTAGTCCGGATTGGGTTTGGCTGTAACCGTTACTTCAGTATTGGCCTCAGCTTGCTTTGTCGGGATTTCTATATTACCGTTTTTTAAGGGGTAGCGTGAACTTAACGTGATGTCATACTTCGTCTGTGCCAGTACACCAGCAGAGAGCACCAACATCAGCCCCATGAGTATCTGCCTCATCTTCATGATCTTTGCTTTTTATCTTGTTTGTTTTCTTACCTCTTGAAGTACTTCTTTCCCTGATAGATATAGATTCCTTTAGGCAAGCCGCTGAAGGGATCTTTCGCGTCGGTCACCGTGCGCATCATGCGACCTTGCAGGTTATAGACATGGTGGTCGATACGCTGCTGCGCAGAAGGCTGCTTCACCGTAGGTATCTCGATGGCGGTGGGGAACAGGTTGGACTGCCAAGAGCCTTTATATTCATAATACAGATACGGACGCATCTCGCCGCCAAGCTGATTATCAACTACCGGACCATAGGACACAGACTGTAAGAGCGAGCCCTCGTCGTTATAGACAAAGTAGATGCCATCCCTCAGATATACTTCACCGTTAACCAGTTCTTCGGTACGCCAATCCAGGATATTCTGGTCGGAAGCACGGAAGATATAATGGCTGCGATAGGGATTCTTGTCGTCAGAGTCCTCGTAGGTGTAGATAACGTGGATGCTGTCACCCTCCTGATATTCCTTGTAAATGCCTTCATCATCGTCGTCGTTATCTTTGTCATGGCTATAGTTCCTGCTGTATTCCAAGGTGGATTCGCCGGTACGGTAGTTGTGCGAATATCCGTTGGTGACCTTCGCCATGTCCAGAGAGTCGTAAAGGGTCTCGATACTCCAGATGCGCTTCAGGATGCCATCGACATTCTCCTGACAGACGATGTCGTAATCTTTCTCAAAGGTAATGCGCGACTTGAGGGTATAAGTCCCTTCGACAATGTTGTATTCGTCGATGTGCTCTTTATAGAACACCGTCTCGGTCATTGCCATCACCGTGTCGGAACTGAGGATATCGTACTCCTTGTAGCTGATGTAAGTCGTGTCGGCAGGAATCAGAAAGGACGAGAAAGCAATCATCTGACCGTCACTGGACGGTTCGTAGAGTTTGGCATTGTCAGGAGCTTTACGTGTGATAATATAGGTGCGTTCGAAGTCAGGATACAGCAGGGAGTCTTCGTGCATGACCTCGTCTATCTTCTTGAAGTAGCGGGCAGGTGAACTTTCGTTGACGTAGCCGCCCGTGACCACTAACTCTATGGCTTTGCCATTGTCGTAGTCATCGCCACCATTGCTGTCATCGCCAGACTCCTCCGATGCGGCACGATTCAACACGGGGCTGTACGATACGGGAAGGGATCTGTTGGTCATAGCGACGACCTTGCTGTTGACCACAGGAACAGGACAATTATAGCGCTGCGACATCTCAAAGGTGGGCTGCTCGCTCTCTTCATTGAGCGTCTGAACCATGTCGTAGTCTGGCAGCATATTGTCGGTGATGATAGTGAGGCCACTGCCCAGGGTGGCAAAGCAATGACGCAACGTAGTAGTAGGCAGCTCATCCAATGTGCCGCCTTTATCGTTGACGCAGACACCATAGCTATTGAGGACATGACCGAGAGGCATGCCACAGGCTATTGGGTTCCACTTACCTATGGTACGTAGCGTACCGACCGACGCACAGTTGGCGATGCTCACCTGCTGGCCGGCATAGCCCACGATGCCACCGACATAGTCATTTCCTTCCAGGGTCGCAAAGTTGGCACAGTTCGTGATGTCGCAATATTCGGCATAACCCGCAATGGCACCCACACAGGCTTCGCCGCACATCGTGTTGCCTCGGTCGAAGATGAGATTGGCGATGACGGCGTGCGAGAGGAGCGTACCCTTGGCTACGCCGACGATGCCCAGGCAGTCGGTGCCCTCCTTGAAATCTGATACACCGAAGACACGGTGACCATTTCCGTTAAGGGTGCCTTGGAAGGGATGGTCGTAGGTGCCCAAGGGCATCATGGTCACGCTCTCGTTGAACTCCAGGTCGGCCCTGATGTCAATGCCGATGTTGCCTGATATCCTGCCTATCGACAACATCTCTGACAAGACACGTAGTTCACCCGCATTGTTGATGGTGAACACCATGTCGGCATTGCATGTCGGCATATGCAGTCCGCAGACGCTGCACGTACCGTTCTGGTTGAACTTATGTTCCTCCCGCATGCCTTTAAGACATGTCACCTTACGTGGACAATACTCACACACCGAGTCGATGCGCGCAGTAGCCATACAGCTGCCTTGCCTGCTCTGGCTCACTTTCATGAGGTGGTTCTTGCTTTTTGGGGTCACTGTGACGAAACTATACTTACCACAGACTACGCATTTGGATGTTTTGATGGCCGACATACCACATAAAGGTTCGTTGGCCGGTTCGTCCTGGCTGAAACGATGAATATGAATGGACAAATTCTCGACTGCGGCCTGGAGCTTGGCTTCTTCGGCATCATATTCTGCAGTGAAGACAACCTTATGTATTCCTTCCGGGATTGTGACAAAATCCGACTGAGTAGCGATGCTGGTGGTATTGTGATGATGGATAATCGGCTTGCCGTCGAGCTTCACTTTAAAATTAACGCTACTCCTGTCAATGCTTCTGATGTCTCCATCATTTGGAATGAGATTGAGTATCAAACCGAATCGAAGGTATGCCGTTTTTCCTTTCGGCACAGTGACGCTGAATGTCATTTCACATTCGCTTTCATCACTTTTGACTTGATAGGTATTCAGGTCCTTCAACTTCTGGAAGGAAGATGACTGAGGCTTGGTGACAATGATGCCGTCGCTGGTCGTACCACCCTCAAACGGGAATTCGTCCCCCGCTGCAGTAGCAGTGAAGGGTAAAAAGGCTAAAAGGTTAAACAGTAAAAAGGTTATATACTTCCTGTCCATATCGCTTAATTATCTATTATCCATTTTTCAATTATCCATTTTCACTGCTGTCGATGCTGCCTCGGGCAGCACGGCATCGGAGCCGCTTCCACAAATCGCTTCGGTTTTGTTGCCCGACAGCGTGCCTCCCTCGTTAGTGCCACAGATGCCTCCGGCATAGTCGCGCACACCGCCAACCCATACGTTGCTTGCCGTGGTGCAGCCGGAGATGGTGCCCTTGTTCAGTCCGCAGATGCCTCCGAGGTTCTTGCCGGTACCTATCGAGGCCATGATGGAGAACACCACGTTGCAGCCAATGATGGTTCCTTCGTTGACACCCGCCACGGCACCGATGTAATCCCAGCCCCGTATGTTGAGCGCCGCCAACGTCACGTTCTTCACCTCGGCATTCTTTGCCACAGCGCCGAAGAGTCCGCGGTAGTTGTTGCCGGCGGTGGGTTCTGCCGTCTGTAGCATGCTGATGACGTGACCGCCGCCGTCGAAGGTGCCTTCGAATGCCAGACTGTCAGAAAAACCGATAGGCCGCCAAGGCACCGTCATAAAGTCTTCGGCGATGAGGTCTTCGTCAAGCCGGAAATGGGTCTTGGGATGGCTGTTGTTCACAAAGTCGGCTATCCAGTAGAGATTGCCAAAGGTCTTTACCACAAAAGTGCTGTCGCCACCTGTACGGCGCTCCGCAGCGGGACGCTCGTAGGGGTGCGGACAGCCTGTGCGCTGGCAGATACCGTACTTATTGAACAGATGGCCCTCGCCGGGCAGGTCGATCAAGGCACGGTGGTAGCACTGCTTGCAGGTATATTCCATAACGGTGCGCTCGCAGTCGGAAAACCTCTTCCTGCTCATTTCGCCGTAGATATGGGGAAGTTTCTTGAGGAAGCCGCAGTTGCAGTAGATCATGTGGTAATAATCGTCGACAGGTATCTGCTCCTTACCGAAATCCTTGTGATTAGCTCTGATAACATAGTCGCAGGTCAAACAACGCTTGTTATGCTCCTTCCAATCTGCCGAATAGGTGGAGAAGTGATGCTCCTGGGTGACGACCTTTCCACACTCTTTGCACTTCTTGTAGTGCTTGGTTTCGCACAACGGATCGTCTGCGTCGAACTGTATCCACTTGTCGAAGCCGTAGAGTTGGTCGAATTTGTGGTGCTCATCTCTCGAGAGTTTACAGCCCTCCTTGTCACAGTAGTGGGTATGCCAGTCAATGTCTTTTATCTTGTATTTATTGTCATGCGTATGCCATTCATAGACGAAGTAGCGCTTACCGCCAGCATGACCGCCGCTGTATTCGTCAGACGATTTACCGTCGGGCTTGCTGGTTGTGACGTAGGCATTCATGAGCACCCTCTTGCTGAAGTCCGTGCAGCCGGTGTGGCTGACATAGACATGGGGCTGCTCTGTGTATTTGCCACCATAAATTTCATAGTTTCGACCGTTGAGTCCGCCCTTGTAATCATTGTCATAGCGCTTCTGTGCCTGGAAAAAGCGAGCGGGCACGTAACTCTTGTCGCCCGACTTAAACGGCCTGCCAAAATCGCTTCGCTTATCTACTATCACATCGGTGATATAGTTCAATGTATCTTTCGCATCGGCACTTTTCTTGAAGAGGGCAAACACATAGCCGCCACCTCGTCCCTTGCGGAAGTCCAAATCTTCATTGCCGCCACCGTAATAGCCGCTGGTATGGGCAGCCAGACTGTCAAACCACTGAACTGCAACAATCTTTATATCTGTCACCATGCCCTGTGCCATGACAGTGGAAGTGAAGAGTGAAGAGTGAAGGGTGAAGAATGCTATGCATAACATCCTCGTCATCATCATCTTCATACTTCCTTCCTTTATATTTATATTTTTTGTTCTCATATTATTATAGATAATTCTTCACTTTTCACTCTTCACTACATATATTTAAAATCTCTGCGACGTATCAACAAAGCCTGACCAATCTGCTGACCCTTTATCGGTGTGACATAGGCATTTTTAGGTTCCAGCCAGAAAATGCCATATTTGCTCTCCTTTTTATCGTACAGGATAAAGCGTTTGTAGGTGAAGAACGGAGGCACCTCGTCCCATTTGAGGCGGTCGGAGGTAAACACCTGACCGGAGTAGTACATAAAGCGCACGATTTCGTTCACCTTCGACGTGTCGGCAAGTTCATAACCCACGGGCACATCCTTGAGTAAGGTACGTATCGTGTTCATCGCCGACTTGTCGGTGCTTGTGTTAGCCATCACGCCTTGCTGCACGTAGTAGGGACCAATCTTCATGTTCGACGTACAAGTGTCGTTCCACATATAGATAGCAGCCTGTCTGACCACGATATCGTCAGTGTAGGAGGTGACGTCGCTGGAAGGGGCGGTGTCAATGTCGCCGTTGTTATAGTAAATGTTTCCGTCGTAATTGAGTCGCGAGAGCGGCGTGACGTATGCCTTCGCCAGATTTTCCGCACCGTTATAATACTGCCATGTGACGGTGAACAGGCTGTCGTCACTGATGCGGCGTCCGATGCCCTCACGGCTCATCCTGCCGTTCAAAGTGGGATATAACACTGTATATTCAGTGTTGTGGACAAATTCGTTGAGCACCTCGCCGATAATCTCGTCCTGAGCAACCAACTGTTTGGTGGTGGAACGATCGTTCTGCTTGAGCACGGAAGCGGGAATCCTGGCATAGACCTTATTCATCACGCGCGGCATGACGTTAGTCTCGTAGGTAATCACCTTGCCTATCATTGTATAATAGAGTGAGGCTACCTCATGATCCAGAATCAGGTCGGAAATGGGTGCCACCTTAATCTCTATCAACTCTACATTATTGTCATCTTTGTCGCCTCCGGGAGTGAACTTGAGCGACTTGAACCATTTATCGACAATCTCACTCTTGTCTTTCATGTTGTTGCTGTCGTGCATACCCGCCAACTTGGTGGCGAGGGCACTGTTGCCGCCGAGCGCCTCTATATGGGTCTCACGGTCTTCCTGCGTGTTGACCACCCAGTTTTGTTTCTCCGTACCATCGGTGCCTCCGACACAATAGAGGAACGAGGCACTCGCCTGTTCGTCAACGGTGTTGCGGGAGTCAACCACATGACGGTTCATCGTGGTGGTGAACTTCAGTTTACCCCCCAGATTAGCGTGATAGATGACATGGGTGCCATAGGTCTGCAGCATGTTCTGAATAATGCGCATGGCCTCGGTAAGATTATTCTTTTTGATGGCATCAGCTGCCAACTGCTGGTAGCGGAGGAATCCCGGCGACAGTACTTCTGGATGCTCACGGGCGATGTAGTACAGATCGTAGGGCTCCATGTGGCGTGACGCAACGGTCAGACCGTCGTAAATCGTGCAGAAGGCGAATTCGTTGCTCACCATGTCGGTCTTGTTGTAGGTGGTAGTGACCTCATGCTGGAAGAGCAACAGATCGGTCTTCACCGACGATTTCTCCGTCAGTTTCTTGCAGATGGACATGGCATCCGTACCACTGTACACATGGTGATAGGACGACGGCGAGATGTCATCGACAATCGTTGCCGAGCCATGTTTATCGTCGAACTTCTGAATGACCGACAGGTCGATAACACGGTCGCGCACTTCATCGTAATCGCTGTACTTTCCTGTGCCGTTATAGCCGTAGCCCACTCCGTAGCTGCGATACAGGTCGCCGATGTAAGCCTGACGCTGCGCCGCATGCACCCGTCGCCAGTGAGCCTCATCGTAAGTACCGTAGGCATTCGCAGGGTCGAACTCCTCAATAACAGTCTGGAGGTTATCTTCACGGGAACAGGATGTGAAAAGGTGTGAGGTAAAGAGTAGGAGGCAAACGAGCACCCCTGCTGCCGGCATCTGGTCACATTTCCTATTATAGTTCTTTTTTAAACTCATCATATTTAACGCTTCATTACTTTTAATTCTTCATTCTTAACGCTTCATTCTTCATTTTCTAAAACTTATTGATCGTAATATATATGGGGAAGAATTTGAAGAACAACTGGTCGGAGTAATTGAAAGCCCTGACATACTCTGTGTAGTCGAGCAGCAAGTCGGTTCCCGAACCGCTCAGACGCATGATACGCGCCTGCCCCACATCGTTGGTCAGGATAGGCATTCCCTGACTGTCGTTTTGCGTAGGCGTGGTTGCCATTGACGGGACGGTGACATGCGAGATGACATAATAGCCCGTAGGCCAGTCCAGGCCGAGCCTGTTACGCCCATCGTAGGAGTGGTCGTAGAAAATGCTCATGCGGTTGCCTAACATCTTAGTGATGCTCTGCGATTGCTGCACATCGGGCAGGTAGTCATTCAGACCTAATGCAGCCATCGACTGGTTCACAGCAAGCGTCCATCGTTTATTGCCGTCGCTGTCATTCGTCGGTTGTTCTACACGCAGGATATTGCGGCCACCGTCAAGTAAACAGTAGAAATAATTTTGTTGGATGTTGTTTATGGGCTGTAAATTCAACATGACTCCTTCATAGTCTTTGTTTCTGATTCCTGCAAATCCGTTGACGAACAGTGAGTCCTCTTTCCAGTATTTCTGGAGGTTGTCGGTTTTCAGATGCACCGGGCGTACCGACCAGAACGTGCTGGCTACCTTCGCAAAAGTGGTCGATTCTTGCAATGCTGCCGGCTGTGCCTTGAAGACGGTAGTGGTATAGTTCGCAAGGGTTTTGTCTTTATATGCAGGACAAGGCTGCGGATGAACGGCATTCCAGTAGAAATAGACTTGTTTCAGGGCATGCGTATTCTCGTCGAAGAGTTCTCTGATATAAGCGGTGTCGCTTTTTTCGTAGATACTGTCGTTCGGAATATACTTTGATGCGCTGCCTTCCCAGATGACACGACCCGGGCGATGGCTCTCATCGCCTACGAAAAGTCCGGCATACAGGTATGGACGAGAATCGCCATATTTGTCACGGATAAGCGGATAAGCCACTGTACAGGGCTTGTCGCTACGGATGGAAGGCACATACTCATAACACAGGATAGCAGCCTTGTCGGTTCCTGTCGAGGCTACCCGCACATCATGTCCGTAATTGCCCTGGACAGGCAAGACACCATAGGCGGGCTCGTAGATTTCCTGCGTGGGTGCCTCTGTCTTCAAGTATGTCTCATACACTTTGCGCAAGGTTCTGCGCGTGTTGGCATCCTCGAACAGTTCGTACAGCGGCAAGTAACGGCCTCCGATGAAGGTGGCGTTATATGACCCGGGGTCAATGCTGATGGTGGTTGCCCATTTATAGTAGTCGCCGTCGCCGATTTTCACGACGGAAGCCCTCTTCTGGTCGAAGGTCCTGTGTAACTTGCTACAGATGCTATCGATACCACCCTTGACATTGATCTGGCCCTGATACTCGACAACGGTCTTGGTTTCAACGGGCTTGAGATACATCGGCACAGAGGTCTTTACCACCTCCTTGCCCAGTATCATTTGGGCGACTGTCGTTGTGGTGTACTCCTTATCGACGCACGAATCGCGGTTGATTTCCATCTGCAGTTCTATCATACCACCAAGATTGGAAGATACGACGATATGAGTGCCATATTTCTCGGAGAATTTGGTGGCGGTGGTTACATCGATACCACCCTCCCCAATCTTGACCAGGTCGGCAACCGCCTTGCGGAAGTCTTCTGCGAGCACGTTTTCTTTACTATTCAGGTCGTCTAAGTTCAGACAGCGCAGGATTCCCACATCGATGGTATTGGAAGCCATGACGTGCTTGATGAACATGTGAGCCTTGTAACAGCTCGTCCAGTGGTTACTATATACTGTTGTGTTCTTGCGGTAAAACTTGCCGCCGCCGATCAGATTATTTTCACCGATAGTATATTTGGTCTCTTCATGTCCAAGCTCCTGAATGGTGTTTCCGCTGAAGATATCGACCGATGTATAGTGCCGGCGTTCTGAACTGACGATGATGCCATACTTTTTCTCGGCTTCCCTCAGCAGATTCATGTTGATGATGGGTTTCGCAGAGAAACTACTGTCATCCATCACATTACCTGCGGCATTGTAGGCATATCCAAAACGCTGCATCTTGATCTGCTCTTCATTATAACCTCTCATCAGCAAATATTCGTCAACTTCAGAACTCGGCTTGTCGATAAGGTCGTCGGAACAGGAGGTCAATGAAATGAGAAATGAGAAATGAGAAATGAGGAATGCTGCGCAGAGCAACTTCCGTACTATCCCCTTACTGCCTCTTTCCTGATTGATATCATTGTATATATTCATATTCACTTATCTTCAAAGTTCTGCAATGACTTATTCATATAGTCTCTCAGTATATCACGTGTCTTGGCATCATAGATAACCTCGTAGATAGGCACCAGACGGATATCGATGAGAGCAGCATCCTGCGGTGTCACCGTCTTCTGCCACTTATTTAGTATATCCGTGTCAATCGTCGCCTGCTGCCCCGTGGTGAATGCCGTTACGAGCGATACGTTGCCGCCACGGGCGGTGATATGGCTCGTGGAATTGCGGCTGCACTTCATGGCTGCATCATGATATTCGGTGCTGACACTGGTACTGATGTTGACGAATTTGATCTGAATAGACAACTCAAGAGCCACTTTCACATCAAGCGAATTGGCAACGGAGTCCATACTGGTAGCATTGTAGTAATCGAGTGAGCAGCCTAAGACGGAGCGGGTAACGAAACTGGGACCCACCTCTTCGATGAACTCACGGCAGATGCCGCTGGCGGTGAATGCCGAGGGAGCAGCATGTATCTTACTGATGAACTGCTGCATTACATCTGCGAAGCCTGGAGCGTACATTTCCTTGAAAAGCGGCACCTTCTTGCCCAGCTCATCAGCACTCATACTGGGATAGGTATTGGCTGCCGATGAAGTGGCGACGGCATTGGCTACCTGTTCACGCAGGTTCAGGTAACTGATGTCACGTGTAAAGTAACTCTGCTTCAAGCGCATCATCGAATAGTAGTTCTTCTTGGTTGAGACATTCTTCTTGTTGAAAGCCACATCAATATCGACAGAGAAGACACCTGCACCCACTCCGATACCGACATCGATTGCCAACGAGTCCTTCAGTCCTTTTTCGCTCTCGCTGTAGAAGAACTTCTGAGCGGTGACGGGCATGTAGTCGTCAATGAGATAGGAGGTATTGTACTTCCTTTCCATATCGCGCAGATGACGCATGTTAAACACCTCCATATCAGTGCCGACACAATATGACGCGTTGTCTCTGTATGTGTAACCTGCACCACGAATGGCGCCAATGGCATCTTCCACTTTCTTCAACTCCTCGGACGTATAGGCATTGGCAAGCCACGATACCGGCGCAGATTTTACTTCACTATCGGGCTGTGGCGTTTCAGGGACAACGGCTGAGGTGTCGTCATCACTGCTGCATGATGCGAATGTCAACATGCCCACTGCTACATATATATATAATAAGGTGTACTTCATACCTAATTCACAATTAGTAGTTATTGATTACGGATACGTACGTAAAATATAGTTCATTTGCTCTTGCACCTTACCGGTAAAGAGGTTGGCAATGGATGCAATCTTCACGTCGGTCATGGCGCACAGTTTCAACTGGTCGCTTTCGGGGGTGGGGGAGAAGTTGACACTCTGTAACCACTCCCTGATGCCCTTAGGCGAAGTGGCGGCACCTGACAGCACCTCCGTCACCGCCTGTACGTTGCCGCCACGAACGTGGATGTCCATGCTGTAGCGGTCGCGCGACACTTTCTGAAACTCCTCAGTGCTCACGCTGGCAGAGGCATCAACACCGATGATGATACCTACGCTGGCATTGAGTGCCATCTCTGCACTCATGTTCGAACTGAGCACCGACTTGTCAATCTGCATCGTATATTCCAGCACACCGCCCATGAACGAGCGCGCCACAAAGCCACGGCCCCACTTGTTCACGAAGTCGAGCACCATCTTGTTGCTGACGTTGCTCTGATTGGTGTTGTTGCCTTCCAGTTTCTTCCAGTCGGCATAGAAACCTGGGGCAAAGACCATACTGTCGCCAGTCTCCTTGTAGTATATAATCACGTTCTTGTACTGCAGATCACGACAGTAGGCCACCCTCTTGGTGCGTTTCATGGCAAACACCGACTCGCTTTCCTGAACACTACCTTTAGAGTAATTACCAGATACCTGAATATCGGCAACGATAAAGTTGGCACCGACGCTGGCTGACAGTGCCAGCTGCTTGGATACGGCACTGCGAGTCTCGCCGGTGATAATCTGTTCCTCGCTATACGGAGTATAATCATCACTGACAAAATTCAGCCCCTTCACATACTGGATGGAGTCCAGATAGTTGAGGTTGAAGATATTGAATGTCACTCCTTCCAAATAGGCAGCTCGTGTGGCATAGCAATAGCCCACACCACGCTCAAAACCAGGAGGCGCGAGCAGTTTCGACACATAGCCCGCCCCGTTCAGTCCATTGGCGTTAAGGGCTCCGTAAGCACCGTTAATGCCATAGGTACCTAAGTCTGCCCCTGGGTCGTCCTTGCTACAAGAGGTCGCCCCAAACACACCGACAAGAAGGAGAAAATAATATAATCGTTTCATCTTATACACTTTGATTAGACCGTATAGTCGTTTTTACTATTGTAATTTCGCATAGAAGTAGTCCATCATCACTTGACGGGCGTAGTCATCGGCAATAAGCGTGTAGATAGGAATCAACGCTATATCGACCATGACGGCACGGGTGGGACTGCAACTGTTCTGCCAAGCTGTGACTTGGCTGTCATAAAGCCAGCCGCCAGTAACAAGGACATTCACCTGACTTACATCGCCACCACGCACCTTGACGGTGGCTGTGGTCTTCGAAAGGACCTCGGAGACGTCCTTCGTAACAGTAACACCGGCAGATATTGTACCACCTACATCTTTGCCCTTCACTGTGCCTTGGAAACTGGCTTGAAGAGCCACATCGACACCTAACGTATCGCGAAGCGCCGTACTATCTACACTAATCTGATAGTCGAGCACCACTCCCATCGCTGATTTGCTGATGAAGCAAGGACCAACTTCGCTCAGGAATCTGTCACAGAGTACTCTCTGCTTCCTTGTATCACCTTTCGCAGCAGCAACTTCTTTGGCAAATGTCTCCTGAATGGAGAAGAATCCTGGTGACAGCAGTTTCTGCTTCTCTTCACGGGTGGTTGCCTTTGCCAGCAATGCCATGACGCTCATGTATTCAATCTCACGGGTGAACTGAGTAGTCTTCACACGCTTCAGTGCATATTTGCTTTTAGACTTTTTCTCATTCAGTTTGCCCACATCGACACCTATGCTACCGCTTCCTGTGCCCTTGTTCTTTATTTTACCGAAGTTCATGCCAAGCGATGCCTTCACCTCCAAACCTTTTTTGATAGCTTCCTCACTGTCGGCAGTAATCACCTCCTGAATAGTCTCCGGGAAGATGACATCGGTAATCAGACTGACACCCGTCTTGCGCTGTATGCTGTCAAGGGTTACCAGATTGAACAGCTGAATCAACGCCCCATCGCAATACTCGCCACCAGGCATATAGCTATAGCCTGCACCTTTGACAGACGAGAACACCGTTGATACGGAGTCCATCGAGGGATTGTTCGACTGGAGGATGGTTACCTTCGATTCACCGTCACCAGCTGCCCGCCTGCCTGTATTCTCGGTCTTGAGCGTCAGCACGTTCTCGCGAGCTGCGCCCCAGTTCTCACCCACCTGAACGAGGGCGGTAACAGGGCCTTCGCCCGATGACGGATAGATGTTAGCCAGTCCTTTCGAGGTTGTTACAGACCACTTGCCCGGCACGTTAATGTAGGCAGTGTACTCCCCATAGGAGGCTTCCGTGTTCAAAACACCGCTCCCTGAGGTTCCGAGAAGGGCAAACGGTGCAGTGGTTTGCCCGCTGCCATTCCCCTCATTGCCTATCATATCTTCGCTGGCGGAGCAAGCTGCCGCCAGAGCGGCAACAAGCACCAACACCGAATGATATATATACCTGTTCATATTTATAATATATATTTAACAGTCAAAAACCGGGTGAATAATGTTATTCTACTTCAAACGTTGTTATTGCGCAGGCTTTGTTTCCGTCAGCTTGCCAAAACCGTCCACAGCAGCATTGAGACTGTATTTCTTATCAGTATCCATCAGCTTCACGAGATAGGCACGGGCAGTCTGCTCGTCTCCAGTACCAGTATCTTTAAAGAGACGGTAAATAGGCTCAACGTTTAACTGTACCATGGCAGCTTTTTCCGGTTCGGTGCTCAGCAACCACAATCCCAGATCTGCGCAGTTGAGGGTGCCACCAGTGGAGAGGATGCTAACGCGCTCCACATCACCACCACGTGCCTTCACTTGTGCGGAGGTAGCAGAAGCTGCATTGAATGAAGAATCGGACACCATCACACCGCCATGGAACACGAAGTTCTTTCTCATACTATCGGGAATCAACTTCTTGAGACTATCTTGTGCGGCAGAATCCACCTTGGCAGTGTCCTTCACCTGTTGCTGCCACTTGAAATCAAGTGCGGCTTTCACGTTGGTGGCCTTAGTGATTTTTGATTTGGCAACAGCCATACGATAGTTGAGCTCACTACCCAAAAAGCCTTTAATAATAAAATGTGTACCTACGTCATGGAACAATGCTTCTGCTGCTGCCAGCTTCTTGGCTTCATCAGTACCTGCTGCCTTATACTGAGCAATAAAACGTTCTTTGCACTCTTTGAATGCGGCAGTTAAATTATTTTCATCATTCTTCACTGTAATCCAGTTTTCAATCTCACGGCTGTAAACCGAACGAAGCAGTGACTTCTGCATGATAGTGACTTCGAAGTCGGTCTTGCGGGTTACATTCACGTTGTCTAAGTCCAAAGACATTTTGACAGCACCGAAGTTTCCGCCAGGGTGTCCATTCACCGCAACTACCTTGTCCAAGACATCCTCGCTATGGGCATAGAAATATTCCTCCTTTGACTCTGGTGCAAGACTATTGATAACGTATGCGCCATCCATATTGAAAATCTTTACGCCTGTGCACAGTTCAGGTCTTTGGTGCTTGGCAGGATAGTAACCATAACCGACAAAGGTGTTCGAGTTCATGACCGTCTTGAACTTTTCCAAATTGGTGTTCGAATTCTGAGTCACGGTCTGCTCTTTTTCACCAGCGCGACGTGCCTGACCTTTTTCGTTGAGGAAGTGCACTTTGTAAGACAACTCACGACCCTCAGCCCAATTGTTACCAATCATTACCGGCACACGGGCACTACCGAGACCAGCCATCTTGGTAGGAAGGAACTCCATGTTGCGGGGAGTCTCGATATACCAAGCACCATCAGTCTTGATGTTCAGATAGTAGGTGCCCATATCGGCAGACACCGTTGAGAGCTGTTGCCCGTTAGCATCAGTCAACACTGCAGAATTCTCTGTTTGAACACTTGGAGTGGGCTCAATAACGGGATTGGGATCCAGTTCAGCAATCGTGTTGTCTGAACAAGCGGTAAAGGCTGCGAAAGCCACTGCAGCTACAAAAAGCTGTTTCGTCATTTTGTTCGTCATCTTTTTATTCATTTTAGTTCTACTTTATTAGTTATTCTTCGTTATATATGCTTTAGGTTATAATCTATAATTCTTCTGCAAAGATAATATAATTTTTTAAAAAACCAAACGTTTTAAGGGGCAATTCATTAATTTTTGCTAATTTTGAGACCCTTTTGTCTGATTTTAAAACTCGGCAGACCGATGTTGCTCAACTTTCGCAAATGATAAACTTGTTGAGGGGTAAGGTTATGAGGCTGTAAGGTAAAAGCTGCTTCCCAGCCTGTAAAGATTTATTTCTCACTTTTTGTATAAACAGAAGTGGGAGGTAGGTGGGAATTGACTGGGAGCTACGCGGGTACTGCGTTTGTCAATATTTTTGCCATCTCTTTGATTTCCTGCAGAAGTAGAACATCAGGCATGGAGTGGCAAACCCGATGATGCTACCCACGCAGACATCAGACAGAAAATGTTGAGAAAGGTAAACACGTGAATAGGCACCTAATGCGGCAAGAACCAACAGCAACAACAGCGAGGCATCAAACAGAATGAGTTTTCTGCGACTTTCCTGCTTCACACGGCTACGATGGCGGTATGCCAGAAAAAGGGCACAACAGGTGCAGAAAACAAAAAATGTAGAGGCATGACCCGATGGAAATGAATTGCTGTGATGCATATTGACACCCTCGACTAACGGCAGTGCCATATCAGGATAATGCTCAAATGCACTGGCAGGGCGCGGCATATCAAAGAAGAATTTCAACAACTGCAAAACTGCCCCACCCGACAGTTCGCACAGGGCAAAGAATAGCGTCATCTTAATTTGTTTCCAGAACAAAGGGAGTAGCGCCAACAGATAGAGAGGCCCTTCTGCCAGCATAGAGTAATAGGTGAAGAAGATGTCTTGAAGTCTGGAGTGATAGGAATTCAATAGCAGATGAAGTTCAAGTTTGGGATACATAAACAGCAATCCCGACACGAACATCAGCAATATTACATACGCTATACTATAAACTAAAAATCCTTTCTTCATCATAAAAACTATTTATCTTGGGGTTCTACTGTCCGCATCCACTCCGTTGCAGTCATTCCCATAACCTGCTTAAAAGCCAAACCGAATGTGCTATAACTACTGAAACCACTCTGCGATGCCAAATTCTTGATAACCAGAGGCTGATGGGCTGCTGCTGTCTTGTGGTAGAGGGCGATGAAATGGCGAATGCGAAGTTCGTTGATATAAGTATTGTAGGTAACACCTTTTGAGGAAAGATACCTGCCGAGGTATAAACGGTTGGTACCAATCTTTTTAGCCATTTGCGCTACGGAAATGCCTTGCTGCAGATATAGTTGTTTATCCTCACAATGGCTCTTCAACAATAGTCCTATATCGTTTCGATTGAATGCCGGAAGCGTCTTTTCGTTCTCTTTCCCTATAGCAACCACTTCTTCATCTTCCTCTATTTCATTTTCGGGAAGATGAAGATCGCTAAGCGTTTCTACTCGCCACAGAAGATAGAAGACCAGGACAATACAGGTCATCTGCATGATATATTGGAAAACCAGTGTTTCGACGCTGAAGGCATAGAAGCCGAAGAGGATCTGTATGGCTACCAACACGATAAAATTCTGCCATACTTCTTTATGCTCCAAGTCGGCATAGTTATCGCGCAACCAGTGCCCGTACTGTCGCAAGGCACGCACCATATATATAAAGAAAAAAATAGACAGCAACAGCGAATAAACGGATATCCCAGTGAAAAGAGCATCGCTACAGTTGGCAATACTCCATATCAAAGCGCCAATAACCGGCAACATCAATACAACAGCGGGCCAAAGCGGTCGCCTGCGGTCCTGCAACATCACCAATAATACAACAATTGACAAGGGGAAAACGGTCAAAGAGTCGAGCAATCCGCCTATCAGGTAGGTTGTTAAAGCTTCCTCTTTGGAGGATTGAAACAGAATGGGTATATACCACACGTGACTCAGCGTCAAGCATGCAAAGAAAGCAGCCATCCAACGGCGCAACCTGACCGGCGAGGTAATTTCCGGTGCAAAGGCATTGGCACGACGAAACCAAAGGTAGAAGCCTGCTACCAGTGGCAACACAGCCACTGCGGCATAAAACATGCAAAATAAGATGTCCCCTTTTAATTGTTCGTACATTCTGCAAAGGTAATCAAAATATTCGAAATGACATTAACTTTTGGACACTTTAAAGCAAAAATTGCTAATTTTGAAACACTTTTGACTGATTTTACAACCTCAAGCCTATCGAAGTGTTGACGAACCAGTCGTTCAGATGGCCGTGGGAGTCGTCGTGGCGATAGCGGATGTTGTTGAACTGTCCGAAGGCATTGAAGAAATAACGCCCAAAGTTGTAGGTCACTGAAACACGGGCATCGAAACTCAGCGACAGCCCGCTGTTATAGGTCCGGTCGCCCGTAGGTGTTATGTGTACATTCTTATAAAACCATTCATCCCATTCGGCACTGGAAACATTGGTGTCCAAGAACATGGGATCTTTCATCAGTTCCGGTATGTTGGTGGAATAGCCGTAGGCCTTGATCTTGTTGATAAAGGTCAGCATGGGCATTGCCAGGACATTGACGAGCAGTCCGCGGGCGGGAACCCAGTTGTAAGCGTAGCCGACGCCCACACTTCCTTGCCACAGCTTTACACGCCCAAGTCCCTTCATCAGGTATATCAGGTCGGCGTTAGAGTCGGAGGAATAGTCAATATTCGTGTAATTATACATAAATCCAGCCATCAGCGAACCTGCTGACCGCTTCTGGATGACCGACTGATCGTAGGCTGCGGCATACGAGAATTTCTTGCCGTTGAACAGATAGTAGCCGTCTGCTATAATTGTGTTCACATGGATGGGGTCAATGAGTTTCGCATTTCTCCATTCTGCCTTGTCTTCCTCACTAAGCAGGTCGCTGTCCAGTTCATAACTCGGATTACTGTTATCAAACGAATGGATGCGGACATTAATGCCAAAGGCTCCTCCTGTTGCACCAATCGTAAAGTAACTACCCTTGTCGCCGCCAACGTTCACCGTATAGCCCAGACCATAGCCTCGGTAGCCAGCCCATATACCGATATACTGGGATGGCACCGTCTTTAGTTGTGTATCGGCATCGTATTTTACACCTAACAACTCCCCCTGACTTTTCATCCTCACGATGGTTTGGCTGATATTGCCCTTCACAATCAGTTGCCAGGGGCGTTCCGGTGCCTCTATATAACGACGGTCAACACCTCGCACCGACATGGAGTCAATAAAGGTTCCAACCTTCTTGACAAAGGAAATGACCCCTCCCTGGGCCTTCATCTGCCCACAGACAGCAAGACAGGCAAAAAGTGCAACAAATCTTGAATATGACATCAGCTGTAGTCGTTACAAATATTTTTAGCCGTGCAAAGGTAACTAAATTTTTTCAAAAAAAGTGAGAAAAGGAAAAGAAAACGAGTTTTCCTTTTGCATTTTGCTCACTTATTCGTACCTTTGCACGCTGATTTTATTATATATTAAATAGGAACATGAACGAAAAGATTCAAAAAACACTGAAATCGACAGAGACAGAAGACTGGCTCGACTTGCATGTGGTGCGACCATTCTGCTACTGGTGGGCAGTGCTGTTTGCCAAATTCGACATACATCCCAATACGGTAACCATCCTTTCAATGATTATTGGTGCAGGCAGTACTTTTTTCTTTGCCTGTGGCAGTTTTTTTTACGAGGGAACACACGGATTGGTGATGAACATCATTGCCATCCTTTTGCTCTGTCTGGCTGATATTTTCGACTGTACCGACGGGCAGTTAGCCCGTATGACTGGTAAGAAGAGCCGGTTGGGGCGCATTCTCGATGGCGTGGCTGGTTTCACATGGTTTGTCCCCATCTACCACGGACTGGTGTATCGCTTCTACATGCACCACAGTATTGAGTTCGGATGGCTGGGCATTGAGGACACACCCGAGAACGCTCTCATTGCCACTATCGTGGTGTATATCCTCGGCGTCATCTCCGGATTTGTAGGAATAGCAGGTCAGCAGCGTCTGGCCGATTACTATATCCAGGCTCACCTATTCTTCCTCAAGGGTGAAAAGGGGGCTGAGTTGGACAATTCGGTTAAACAACAGGAAATCTATGACCAAATGACCAGTGAGACACCGTGGGTGGAACGCTCTTTCCAAAAGTCGTATATTGACTACACCAAGAAACAGGAACAGCAGACACCTGAATTCCAGCTGATGTTGAAGGCGATGCGCGAGAAATATGGCTCATTGGACAATATTCCTGCTGAGATCAGGCAAGAGTTTCACGACAGTTCGCTGCCGGTGATTACATGGAACGGTCTGCTGACGTTCAATTTCCGTTCTGCATGGCTGTTCTTGTTCTGTCTGACAGACATTCCTGCGATGTATTTCCTCTTTGAAATCGTATGTATGGGATTGCTGGCATACTATGTCAACCACCGCCACGAGGGGTTCTGCAAGGCAATCCGGAGGAGGATTGAAGGATTGAAGAATTGAAGGATTGAAGGATTGAAGAATTGAAGGATTGAAGTAATCGACGAGGATTGAAACCATGAAGTGGACGAAACAACGGCTGAATAACCTGTTTTTTGTACTGGGCATCGTTGCCATTATAGTGATGTTGCTGACGTTCGACGTCAGTTTCGTCGAACTATGGGAACATCTGTGTCACGCAGGCTACTGGCTCATCCCCATCGTGGGCGTTTGGATTTTCGTCTATGCCCTGAATGCCCTTGCATGGCAAGCCACCATCGAAGGGAATATCGGAGGGAAGATGCCTGTCAGTTTCTGGCGAATCTACCGACTCACCATTACGGGCTATGCCCTGAACTACGCCACACCGGTTGGTGGACTTGGCGGCGAACCGTATCGCATCATGGAATTGTCGAAAGACATTGATAGCCAACATGCCACCTCGTCCGTCATCCTCTATGCCATGATGCATTTCTTCGCACATTTCTGGTTCTGGTTCATCAGTATCTTCATTTACCTGGCGTTAGCAGCCATCGGCGATTTGCCCTTCACTTCGGTTATCGGCATCACCTTGGGCATCATCGTTGTGTTCTGTCTCTGCTTTTTCTACCTCTTTTCACGAGGCTACAAGAACGGACTGGTGAAATACGTTTTAGGGGTAGTAGCCAACATACCTGGACTGAAGAGATGGACACTCCGCTTCTGGGCTCGCCACGCAGAGGCTATTGAGAATATAGACAAACAAATAGTAGCCCTACACCATCAGGACAAAAAGGCTTTCTATAAGAGTCTGCTGTTGGAATATTCATCGCGTGTACTGCAGAGTACGGAGGTGATGTTCATGTTATTGCTCTTTGGCATTGACTGTGGTGGCGGATGGGACGGTCTGACGCTGACTTTCCTGCACAGCATTCTGATAGTAGCCTTTACGACCCTCTTTGCCAACCTCATCGGTTTCCTGCCCATGCAGCTCGGTGTGCAGGAGGGAGGATTCGTACTCTCTATCGCAGCACTTGGGCTATCGGCTGCGCTCGGCATCTTCGTAAGTATCATCTGCCGAGTGAGGGAAATCATCTGGATTGCCATTGGCATGGCACTCATGAAAGTGAAATAAATCGGAATAACGTAATAACGAAATAACGAAAAAAATTAAATATTATGAATTATCTTGATAGAAACGAATTTAATTTTGAGCCAAGCCAGAAAGTGGTGGAGGCTATTAAGAATTTCGACCCGAAAACATTATGCTTCTACACCCGCATCTACGATCAGGGCAAAAAGAGTGTCATCTCCGTGCGCCTCAGCGAAATCTATAACGTGCCTGAGAACCAGGTGCTGCTGACCTACGGTGGCGAGGACATGCTGAAGAATGCCATTCACTATTTCCTGATGTTGGGCGACAATAAGAAGATTCTCATTCCGGAGTTCTCTTGGTGGTACTACAACCGTGTAGCCAGCGAGTGCGGAGGCACCTTTGAAATGTATCCTCTTCATGAGAAAGAAGACACCTTCGCCTACGATGTTGACGAGGTCATTGAATACACCAATCGTGTGCACCCCCGTATGCTGCTACTCGCCTCACCCAACAACCCAACGGGTAATAGTCTGACCAGCGAGGAAATTGGCCGCATCATGGAGAATATTCCTTCCGACACGATGGTGCTCATCGACGAGGCTTACGCCAGTTTCATGAACATGGACACAGGCTACATTGCTCCGTTGGTGAACAAATACAACAACCTGATTATCTCGCGTACCCTCTCCAAGTTCTACGGACTGCCCGGCCTGCGCGTCGGTTTCGGATTCATCGGCAAGGGTCACGACCAGTTTGAGAGCTACGTCAACAAATATCTGGGCTACAACCGCTTCTCTGAGGCTGTAGCACTGGCTGCACTCGACAGTGATGAGCACTACCGCAAGGTAGCTGATGATATGGAATGGGGACGCCAACTGTATAAGAAGGAATTGGGTTCGCTGCCTGGATTCAAAGTATATAAGTCGGTGGCTAACTTCATCCTTATCAAGTATCCTGCAGAAATCAAGGACGCACTGATGGAGGCGCTGAAAGTACAGGACTACAAGATCAAGTTCATGTCTGACAAGGGTTTGGAGTCTTGTCTGCGCATCACCTTAGGACGAAAGGAACAGACACAGACCGTTGTTGACACCATTCTGAAAGTTTACAATAAGAAATAAGATGATAGGAGTCATTCTTGCAGCTGGTATGGCCAAGCGCCTGCGCCCTCTGACGGACACAAAGCCCAAGTGTCTGCTGAAGGTAGGAGAGCGTACCCTATTGGAGCGCACCGTTCGAGCCATGCAACAGGCTGGCATTACGGAATTCGTGGTAGTCACCGGCTATCGCGCCGAACAAATACGTGATTTTCTAACTCCCCTCGCCCATAGGAGAGGGGACGGGGGTGAGGCTCCAACCTTCCACTTCCTCCATAATGCCGACTACGAGCACAACAACAACATCTACTCGCTCTGGATGGCTGGTGAATATGTGCGCGGTAAGGAATTCTTGCTGATGGACAGCGACATCCTTTGCGATCCTGCTGCTGTGGCACGTATTGCCCATGAGTCTGAGTCTGCCCTTGCCCTTAACCGCCATGAGTGTGGCGAGGAGGAAATCAAGGTCATTGTGGATTCCAACGGTCACATCACTGAAATCAGTAAGGTATGCAGCATCAAGGATGCCATCGGCGAATCGGTAGGCATTGAGAAGATGACAGCCGACTATAGTGAAGCGCTCTACAAGGAACTTGACCAGATGATTCTGAAAGAAGGACTGATTGATGTTTTCTATGAGCGTTGCTTTGAGCGGCTCATCCCTCAGGGACACACTTTCAAGGTGGTGGACACGACCAGCTATTTCTCCTACGAGCTGGATACGCCTGAAGATTTTGAACGGGCAAAAGAATTGATGCCCAAGGAACTATTATAAAAAGAAATCAGCCTCCACGGGGGCTGATTCTTTTTTATGCATTCTTGTCTTCTTCCTCTTCTTTTCGCCTTTTCTCTTCCGCCAAACGCTGGAAGTCTTTCTTCTGCAAAACGAAGTTGGAACCAAGGTATTTCTCTTTCACAATAGGGTTAACAGCCAGTTCGTCAGGACTGCCCTGAAACAGGATACGCCCTTCGAACAACAGATAGGCACGGTCGGTGATGTTCAGCGTCTCATGAACGTTATGGTCGGTAATCAGAATACCGATATTGCGATATTTCAGTTGCCATACTATCTGCTGAATATCCTCAACGGCAATAGGGTCAACACCGGCAAAGGGCTCATCGAGCATGATGAACTTAGGTTCAATAGCTAAACAGCGCGCTATCTCCGTACGGCGACGCTCACCACCGGAGAGCTGGTCACCCTTGTTTTTGCGCACCTTCTGCAGGCGGAATTCCTTAATCAGACTCTCTAACTTCTCCAACTGGTAATCGCGAGGCTTACCCGTCATCTCCAATACAGAGAGGATATTGTCCTCAACCGACATCTTACGGAACACGGAGTTCTCCTGAGCCAGATAGCCGATGCCTGCACGGGCACGACGGTAAACAGGATAGTTGGTCACTTCTTCCTCACCCAGATAGACGTGACCGCCATTGGGCACCACCAATCCCGTAGTCATATAGAAAGATGTAGTCTTACCAGCACCGTTAGGTCCCAGCAAACCTACTATTTCACCTTGGCGCACATTGAAACTCACGTCATTGACCACCGTTCGTTTGCCGTACATCTTGACAAGTCCTTCAGTGCGAAGCACCAGTTGCTCTTCTTGTTTATTTAAAGTTTCGTCCATACCTTATTTATATGCTTGCAAAGGTAAGCATAAGTAGGCTAAACACCAAATAAAACCCAATGAAATTGCATGTTCCAACCAATAATCATAAAATCAGATATGCTGTATCGGGTACATAAAAGGTGAAATCTTGATAAAAAAATATGTATCAGAATCCCAACTATTCGTATCAAAAGTTGTGTCCACAATAACAATACACTGATTGGGCAAAATTATTAAGACAAAAGAAACATAACGCTAAGATAATTAGTATTTTTTTCATAATTTTATTCTGCGGGTATTACTTCACAAAAATAATGGATATACAATTTATCTGTATTTTGTATTCCTAACTTTTGCATCTTTGTGACTTTAAATGAAATCGTGGCATCGGGTGCAAAATCTTGATGAGGCAGGTTAGAGACAGGGAACTTAATCGCCATCCCAGGTCTTACAGGTGATGAGTCAGGAGCTGTTGAGATAATAACCACGGCATTCTCTCCATTATCATCATAACCGTAAAATGTTGCAGTATATAACGGAACTATATCGGCTTCGCTACTGCATGCGACTATTCCCGTTGTTAAAAGAAATAGCGCGAAAGCTGATTTCAATAACTCAATTTTCATACATTTCAAAAAATTCTATTTACTTGATAATTATTAGGAGTAAGATTATAGAGCAATGTACTAATACTCACCTCTACTGAGTCCACATTAAACATAACGGAAAGAAATGCAGTTTCATTGTCCCATACTGCAAAGACTGCAATCTTGGTGACATCTTTATTTGTTGTTTCATTCGTACTGAATTTTTGATTTTCGACAACAAAAATAAAAGAAAAAAATAAATAGTGCAAATTTACACAAAGAAAAGTTCATATCCATGCTGCAACCCCAAATTTAGCCTATCTTTCTATTTTACAGCACGATAGAATTATTGACATATATCTTTTCTCACTAAAAATGCAGCAAAAAGAACTATTGTCGGAGCTTTTTCTTTGCTTTCAGACGCGTTTTTATAGAACGAAGTGAAGAATTGGTAATGCTTAAGATTTGTTCGATTTCTGCATTTGACTTACCCATGTCTTGTAAAATAAGAAAGGTAAGAAGGCGTGTAGACAGATCTTTATACATTCTCATCCATGAAGCAAAAGTCTCATAGTGAAGGATTGCATAGTACTCTATCAAATATTGCTCTTTGTCTGTTGATGACAATTTGCCACCTTCTACAATCTTATTATAAATTTCCCTACCTCTTCCCAGCTGCTCAAAGGTTTGCTTTTGAATTGTCACAATTTGATCTTGAAGAGCTGCTATCTCTTCGTTATGCTCACCATCCATGTCTCTAAGCATGGTTATTTTTCTTTGTGCATCACGGATGACTTCCTCCTTCACACTCAATTGGTTGGTAAATTTGCTAATTGACCAACGGAAAGCATATATTAATACAAGAGTTAATAGGATAAAAAACAGAATACAACCGAAAAGCCATGTTAAGACCTTGTAATATTTATTTTCCTTGACTTGTGAATCATATTTATGTTGTATCTCTGCTAACGCTTCCTGCTTTGAGACAGACAGAATTGAATCTTTTAACGCTTCCTTTTTATGATTTATTTCTATAGCTAATTTGTAATTCTTTTGTTGTTCATAATAATCCTACATGGAGGTTAAGACATCTATGACTGTTTGGGAATCACCTGCATTCAATGCTATTTTCCAATTTTTCTCAGCTTTTCCCATATCACCACTTTCGGCATAAATATTACCGAGTTCAGCAAATGTGTGAGGTAACGGCTTGGCACACACTGCTTTTTCTAAGAAGAGCCGTGAATATTCAATATTCCCAGCTGTATGATACAAAATGCCAACATTGGTTAAAATATATGCCTTTGTTTCTTTATCTATGCTGTCTATCAACGCAAGACTTTTTAGTATGTACTTTTTTGCTTCTGGATAATTACCTAGCCTATAATAAGCAGTAGAAACATGAGAAAGATTTCTTATTATTTTAATGGTATCTTTTAAGTTTTCCGCATCATCCAACGAAAGTTTTGCATATTTCAGCATTAAATGATGGTTCTGGGAGTCATAGTTTACCATACACAGACTCTCATGGTATTTTGCCATATAGCACATATCATGTTCTTTAGCTGCTATTGTTTCTCCTTTTTTAAGCAACAGCAATGCCTCCTCTTTTTGTCCTTTCTCGTATAATGGCATTGCAAGATAATAATAGGATCTACAAATCATAGAGGCGTTACCACTATTTTCATAGTATCTAACAGCAAAACGCATCAAGCTATCAGGTAATACAGGCTGATAACATTTATATCTTGCTTGCGTTAGTAGCAGAATGTAGTAAGCACGGCTTGAATCATCACCTTTTTCAAGAATATCAGTCATACCGTTTAACAAATTAAGAGCTGAGTCTGTTTGTTGTTCTATCAAAGAATCTGCCTCAACCAGTATTCGTTCATATGTAGACTGACGATTGCATCCTACCAAAACAATAGCATAGCAAATCAAAAACATTTCAACAATTTCATGACTACAAAAGTAATGCTTTTATTTTATTGGACAAAGTAAACGCACCAAAAAAAATTTATTTGAATCTTTTGGTTTTCTTCTCACTTATGCGTATCTTTGCACCCAATATGATAAAACTGCTTCATAAATCGCTGACATCGTTTGGCAAATTCATCATGCTGATGGGACGTGTTTTCAAACGCCCTGAGCGTTTGCGCATGTTTGGCAAAGAGTATATCAAGGAGATGGCACAGCTGGGTGTCAACTCAATAGGCATCGTCCTGCTGATATCATTCTTCATCGGTGCAGTAATATGTATCCAGATGAAACTGAACATCCAAAGTCCTTGGATGCCTCGATGGGTGAGCGGCTATACTACGCGTGAAATCATGCTGTTGGAGTTCTCAAGCAGTATCATGTGTTTGATACTGGCTGGTAAGGTGGGCTCTAACATCGCCTCGGAGATTGGTACGATGCGTGTCACCCAACAGATTGACGCTTTGGATATCATGGGTGTCAACTCCGCCAACTATCTGATATTGCCTAAGATTACAGCCATGCTAACTATCATGCCTATCCTCGTGATTTTCTCGTCGGCTATGGGTATTATGGGTGCTTATGGAACAGCCTATATCGGTCATATCATTGTTCCTGACGACCTGACCCTTGGTATTCAGCATGCTTTTAAGTCGTGGTTTGTATGGATGAGTATCATCAAGAGCCTGTTTTTTGCCTTTATCATTTCGGCAGTTCCTTCGTTTTTCGGATACACCGTCGAAGGCGGTTCTGTCAATGTGGGTAAAGCCTCTACAGATGCCGTGGTGTGCTCCAGTGTGCTGATTCTGTTTAGTGATGTCTTCTTAACCCAATTGCTATCATGATAGAAGTTAAGAATCTCTGTAAAAGTTTTGACGGGATAGAAGTGCTGAAGGATATCAGTACGGTGTTCGAAGACGGAAAGACCAATCTGATCATTGGTCAAAGTGGCAGTGGCAAGACGGTATTGCTTAAGAATCTTGTTGGACTCTTCGAGCCAACCTCTGGACAGATCCTGTATGATGGGCGCGATTTTGTTGCCTTGCCAAAGGAAGAAAAGATATTGATGCGTCGCGAGATGGGAATGATTTTCCAAAGTGCCGCACTGTTTGACTCTATGACGGTATTAGAAAATGTGATGTTCCCACTGGACATGTTTGCCCCCATGACGCTAAGAGACCGCATCAAACGGGCTAAAGAGTGTCTTGACCGTGTCAACTTAATAGGTGCAGAGGAAAAATATCCTGGTGAGATATCTGGTGGTATGCAGAAACGTGTAGCTATTGCACGTGCCATAGCCCTCAATCCCAAATATCTATTTTGTGACGAACCTAACTCTGGCCTGGACCCTAAGACTTCACTGGTGATTGACGACTTACTACACAGTATCACCAAGGAGTTCAATATGACTACCATCATCAATACACACGATATGAACTCCGTTACCACTATCGGTGAAAACATTGTGTTTATCTATGAAGGTCATAAGGAATGGCAGGGTGTTTCTGCTGATATTATGGGATCGACCAACAAACGTCTGACCGACTTTATCTTTGCCTCAGATCTTCTGAAAGAGATGAGAGAAGTGGTTAACGCATCTTCCAATCACCATTCCGCTGCACCATCGGCACAATAATTTCTTCCTTGGTGGAATCCTTAAAATGAAGCAATAAGAAGGTTTGTACCAATTGCATGGAACTGTCACGTCGTGCATTAGATACGGTTATTGTAGCCACACCGCCATGCAATTGGTCTAACTCGTTTTTATATTGTTGATAGGCTGTCAGTAACTGCTCACGATAGTCCGCTGGCACGGAATCCATATCCGCCTTGCCTGCAAAAAAACCGTTATAATTGTCAGCTAACAGACAATCATAGTAGCTCTTGGCTGCTTGCGAAGCTAACTCTTCTGGTGTCTGTTCCATTGAAGAGCAGCTCTGCCAGAAGCCAACAGCCATAAGCAAAAAGCCAAAAGCTAATAATTTCTTCATTTCTGTCTGATAAATACGTTAATCGGTGTACCCGTCAGAGTCCAGTTCTCACGCAACTTATTCTCAAGGAAACGACGGTATGGCTCTTTCACATACTGAGGCAGATTAGCATAGAACACAAAGGTAGGAATCTGCGTGTCAGGAACCTGACTGACATATTTGATCTTGATATACTTACCCTTAATAGAGGGTGGCGGAGTTGCCTCTATCAATGGCAGCATCACCTCGTTGAGTTTTGACGTTCCTATCTTGATGGTGCGGTTCAAATACACTTGCTTAGCCGTCTCCAACACCTTAAAAATACGCTGCTTGGTAACAGCAGAGGCAAAGATGATGGGGAAATCTACAAAGGGAGCCATACGGTTACGAATGGCCGTTTCGAAAGTCTTGATGGCTATCTGTGACTTGTCTTCTACCAAATCCCACTTGTTGACTACCACCACCAACGACTTATTATTCTTCTGAATCAACTGGAAGATATTCATATCCTGTGCCTCAATACCACGGGTGGCATCTATCATCAGGATACAGACATCAGCATTCTCGATAGCACGGATGCTACGCATCACGCTATAGAACTCCAAGTCTTCCGTCACTTTATTCTTTCGACGGATACCTGCAGTGTCAACCAGATAGAAATCAAAGCCGAACTTGTCATATTTGGTATAAATAGAATCGCGTGTCGTACCTGCAACATCAGTCACAATATGACGGTCTTCCCCGATAAAGGCATTAATGATGCTTGACTTACCGGCATTCGGACGACCGACAACAGCAAAACGGGGGGTACCATCTTCAAAGTCATCCACCTCGTCGGACTTCAGCTTTGTCAAGACGAAATCCAATAAATCGCCTGTACCAGATCCTGTGGCTGCACTGACACAGAAAGGATCACCCAGTCCTAACTTATAGAACTCATACTGTCCATAGAGGTCCTTACCGTCATCGGCTTTATTAGCAACTAAGACCACAGGGAGTTTGGAGCGACGAAGAATCTGAGCCACATCCTGGTCCAAATCGGTAAGTCCGTTCTTGATGTCTACCAGAAACAACACCAAGTCTGCTTCCTCAGTAGCAACAACTACCTGTTTACGTATCTCTTCCTCAAAGATATCATCACTATTAACTACCCAGCCACCCGTATCTACAACGGAGAATTCGCGACCGTTCCACTCGCATTTGCCATACTGGCGGTCACGAGTAGTTCCTGCCTCGTCACTCACAATGGCACGACGAGAGTTCGTCAATCGGTTAAATAAGGTGGACTTGCCCACATTAGGGCGTCCTACTATAGCTACTAAGTTTCCCATATGCTAAATATTTATTCTGGGTTATATCCAAATGAATCCAGTTCACGCTGATTGCTACGCCAGTCTTTATCCACCTTGACAAAGGTTTCCAAAAAGACGCTCTTGCCAAAGAATTTCTCCAAGGCCTTACGGGCCTCCGTGGATACTTTCTTCAGTGCCACACCTTGGTGGCCTATAATGATGCCTTTCTGAGAGTCACGCTCTACATAGATGATGGCATTGATATGGATATTCTTCTCTGTTTCCTTGAAGCGCTCCACGCTCACCTCGACAGCATAAGGAATCTCCTTGTCGTAGTAGAGCAATATCTTCTCACGAATAATCTCTGAGACAAAGAAACGAGCCGGCTTATCCGTCAACTGGTCTTTATCAAAATAAGCAGGACTCTCCGGCAACAACTCATAGATACGTTTCAACAGCATATCCACTCCGAACTTATTCTTGGCAGAGATAGGAAGGATTTCCGCATTGGGTAGCAGTCCATGCCATTTCTCCACAATGTCATCCAGTGTTTTCTGAATATTCTGATTACTCCGAGTACTCTGAATATTCTGAATCTCATCAATCTTATTGATGAGCAAAATAACTGGAATCGTCATCTTCTGCACCTTCTCCAGAAAATCCATATTCTTCTCTGGATTCTCCACGACATCCGTCACATAGAGCAATACATCGGCATCCTGCAATGCAGACTCAGAGAAAGCGAGCATTGATTCCTGCAGCTTATAATTGGGCTTCAACACACCTGGTGTGTCAGAAAACACTATCTGCATGTCGTCGGTATTCACGATACCCATGATGCGATGTCGGGTGGTCTGTGCCTTGAACGTCGCAATCGAAATACGCTCACCAACCAACTGGTTCATGAGCGTACTTTTACCTACATTGGGATTACCAACGATATTTACGAAACCTGCTTTATGCATTTTTGTTTCCGTCATAAGCCCATCGGTAATAACTTGCTCCATGTACGAAACCTGCTCCAAAGGCTGTCATAATGATATTATCACCCTTCTTCAACAGATGTTCGTTCTCCCAGAGTGCCAATGGAATTGTTGCGGCAGAAGTGTTTCCGAAATGCTCGATATTCACCATCACCTGCTCCATCGGTAACTCGAGTCGCTTGGCTACTGCTTCGATGATACGCATATTAGCCTGATGCGGAACTACCCACTGGATATTCTCCTTGTTCAGTCCATTGCGCTCAGCTATCAAAGCACAGTCTTCACTCATATTGGTCACCGCATAGCGGAACACGGTACGTCCTTCCTGATACAGATAATGCAGACGATGATCTACTGTGAAATGGCTGGGAGGTGAAACAGATCCACCTGCCTTCAGATGCAAGAAAGGAAGACCTTTACCGTCAGCACGGAAATAAGAATCCATCACACCGATATTCTCTTCCTCTGTTCCTTCTACAAGAACAGCTGCAGCACCATCTCCAAACAACGGGCATGTCGCGCGATCTTTATAGTCAACCACTGACGACATCTTGTCAGCACCAATCACAATAATCTTTTTGTAACGACCGCATTGAATCATTGAGGCTGCCACATCAAGGGTGTAGAGGAATCCACAGCAAGCGGCCCAGAAGTCGAATGCGAAAGCATTCTTCAGTCCAAGTTTGCCTAATACAATACTTGCTGTAGAGGGGAACTTATAATCAGCCGTCGAGGTGGTGACAATCACCGCATCAATGGTATCAGGATCAACGTCTGTCTTCTGAATCAGTTGTTTGGCTGCTTTACGAGCCATATAGCTCGTACCGAGACCTTCCTCTGTCAAGATATGACGTTCCTTGATACCAACGCGGGTCATAATCCACTCGTCATTGGTGTCTACCATGCGCGACAATTCCTCGTTCGTGAGGATATAGTCGGGCACATAGCCACCAATTCCGGTGATTATCGCATTGATTTTTTTCATTTTTACTCAGCTGCTTCGTCCATTACAATAGCAATCTTACCACGATAGTAACCGCAAGTTGGGCATACAGTGTGGTAGATGTGATAAGCACCACAGTTAGGGCATACTGCCAATGTGGGAGCTACTGCCTTGTCATGAGTACGACGCTTAAGTGTACGAGTCTTTGACTGTCTTCTTTTAGGATGTGCCATAATTCTATTACTCTTTAAATTTTTAAACTTTTAAATTCTTCAATTTTTCCCACCGCGGGTCCACTTCCTTGTCATCCTCTTCGCCGCTTCGGACGGCACCGCTCAACTCTTGGAGTTTCTGCGTCATCGCACTATTGCATTTTCCAGGTGCATGAACGTGCTTGATGGGTATGGCAAGAGCTATAAACTCGTAGATGAGCCATGCTGTATCGAGTATTCCTTCGTTCTCATCAACAATCACGACATCATCATCCTCGGTGTTTGTTTCCGGTCCCAGTTTAGCCACCAGCAGCCGCTCTGCTTCGATGGGCTGATCCATGTCGTCAAGACACAGGTCACAAGGAACTTTCACCGTGCCCTCAATATGAAACTGGAGTTCAAAAAAGCCGATGGCCTTGCGTATAGACACCGACACATGCAACGCTCCACTGTTCACTTCAGAGGTATCCAAAGCATGAAAGAAATCATCATGAAGGTCAAATTCCAGATGTTCTTCATCTGTCTTCATTCCTTTTAAATCAATCTTAAACTGCTCCAGATTGCACATAATCACACTTTTGAGTGTGCAAAGTTACAAAATAAATGCGAATTATGGATTATCAATTACATTTTTTTTGCTTTTCCGTTGAAAATCAGCTATTAACACACACCAAGATTGCACATTCAGTAGTAAGAATGTGCAATCTTAAAGGGGCATTTCGATACAAAAGGTTGTCCCCTTACCGATTTCAGAAGATTTCACAAAAATTTTCCCCCGATGATATTCCTCTACAATACGTTTAGCCAACGACAGTCCTAGTCCCCACCCTCGCTTCTTGGTAGTAAACCCTGGAGTGAAGACATGCTTGATATCTTTTTTCCTGATTCCCTTACCCGTATCTGCCACTTCTATGATGACATTTTTATTTTCTTTCCATAATGAAATGATAATAGTACCCTCTCCTTCCATCGCATCAACTGCGTTTTTACAGAGATTCTCAATCACCCATTCGAACAGAGATGCATTCATCTGCAAGATGACATCTTCCGCTGGCATATTACAAATGATATTCACCTTCTGAGACGTGCGATGGTTCATGTAATCTATCACATGTTGTATCACCTCTTTCATAGACGTATCCACTGGTTCTGGAACAGATCCTATCTTAGAGAATCGTTCGGCGATTCGCTCCAGTCGCTTGACATCCTTATCCATCTCGGGCAGTAACTCATCATCAGGATAATTCTCTTTCAACATTTCCGTCCATGCCATCAGACTGGAGATAGGGGTTCCTAACTGATGAGCCGTCTCTTTCGACAAGCCGACCCATACCTTATTCTGTTCTGCACGCTTGGATGACAAAAGGGCAAAAATAGCTACAACCACAAATATCAACACAATGCCTAATTGAACATACGGCCAAGCTGCCAGTCGCTTCAGCATCACAGAGTCATCATAGCAAACCAACTGATAGTCAGCGGAATCTCCTATTTGAATTTTGATATACCGGTCGGCAGCCTTCATACGTTTGCCCATCTGCTCCACAAAGGCTATCGTATCTTTAGCATCATCCGCATGTATCTGAATATTTCGGTAATCTGCCACATGACCGTCTTTGTCTAAAACAATAACAGGAATGGTATGATTACCTTCCATCACACTCAGAACTAACGACAAATCAGTATTCTCATCAGCTTCATTCAGCGTATGCAGAGCCTGTGCCCACACTTCCATCTTTTTCCTTTCTTCATTAGAAAGATCATCTACCAGGAAATGGGAAACCAATAAGGAAGCAACAGCGATGACCACAGCCATTACTACCAGTAAAATCTTGACTTGACGGATTCTATCAGTCCACTGCATACATAATACAAACGAAGAAGCCCTGAAGATATTGTATCCTCAGGGCTTCTTTTTAAAAAGTGGCGGCCTCCTACTCTCCCGCATTGCATTGCAGTACCATCGGCGCA
>OCTX012264014.1_pt1 | contig 55802 bp, 39 predicted proteins | sample 1539691 | NCBI WGS metagenome assembly OCTX01 (sample SAMN02144231, study PRJEB22623) | gut metagenome | biome: sheep rumen | host: Ovis aries | place: New Zealand
GTTCCAAAGTCTCACGACAAATTTTAACTTGGCGGATTAACGCCAAGAGCAGGACCGGAGAGGTTGTGGGGAAGGTGGGACTATAGACGGAACGGTAACAACTAAGGTAGAACTAAGGATGAACTAAGGAACAACTAAGGGTACTATCGTAAAAATTTGTTGAGATTTTGATAGTTCTTATCTCGGCAAAGCCTCGAACGATCGGCCGTACGATAATTGATAGTTGATAATTCTTATCTCGGCAAGCCTCGAACGATCGGCCGTACGATAATTGATAGTTGATAATTCTTATCTCGGCAAAGCCTCGAACGATCGGCTAAAGCCGTACGAGAGTTGAAAGTTTATAGTTTATAAAAACTATCGTTGCAACATCAATTTTCTTAATTCTCTGAATCATAGCATCTTACAATTTCTCAATTCCTGATATTTTATAACTTTTAGGAGTACAACTCCCGATATTCCACAATTAAAAGGAATTAAACCGCTACAAAAGTTCAACAAAAAAAATGCACATACGCAAATTTTCGGAACATTTTTGTGCAAAAATAGAGTGTCACTCTATATTTTGACGAGAATGAGTGCGTTTATGCTTGCATAAGGACGCCTTCATACACGGCGATTTATTTTACCAATTTGTCCTTTCGGGATAGTAATCCGCGGGTGACATTGCGGCGGAAGAGGATAAGCATATCTCCCTTCGTTTTGTGCCCTTGTAGGGCATAACGCAGCCAGAGAACGAACGTCCCTGCCCACTTAACGGATTCGGTAAACAAACGTTGGAGGTATTTAGTACGACTGATAGCGAGCGTGCGACGGCGTTCACTGATACCGATTTGTGTGGTAACGCGCTCAAAATAGTCTGGTTCCAATTTTGCCTGTGGGATAATATGGTGCAAGACGGGTGTGGGCAGATAGAGAATCTGCATACCCAACGCGTGCATCTTATCAAAGATATCTTTTTCCTCGGATGCCGTCAGGCTGTTCCCTTTGCGTCCAAGTTCGGTATTGAAAAGTCCAACCTTATCAAAAACGCACTTTCGGTATGCAGCATTTCCTCCTCCAGGGAAACGCCCTCTTGGATACTCACGCACCTTATCACCGTAATTCATCCACGCAGTCAATAAAGCTTTGGTATAAGGTGTCATCCACTCGGGTTCTTGCGTCTCATAAAGTGGTTCTATCGGTCCGCCGCAAGCCATCGTCTCAGGATGGGCGGCAAACCACTCCGCATAGTCTCGCAGATAATGCGTATCAACCAGCGCATCGTCATCTATATAGACGATAATATCCCCTTTTGCTTCCTTTATACCGCGGTTACGGGCAGCCGAGAGTCCCTGTTCGGGCTCCGTGGTATAACGGAATTGGACATCGGAGTGCGAGCGGGCGAATGCTTCGCAGACAGCACGGGTGTTATCGGTGCAGTTGTTATCCACCAGAAGAATCTCGTAGTCGGTCTTCGGTAAGTCATTTGCCGCAATGCTCTCCAAAAGCGGACGGATATATTTCTCGCGATTATATGTACAAATAATGACGGTTAGCATGCTCCCAAAAAAAATTTAATGTTCGACCTTGGCGAAACTTAATTGACTATTTTAAATTATTATAATACCACTCACATGCATTTTTGAAGCCTTCAGTAGCACTAAACTGCGGATTATAACCTAAAATCCGCTGAGCTTTAATTATTGAAGCTTGGCTATGTGGTATATCTCCGGGTCTATTCTCGCGATAAATCGGATTTATATGCATAATTTCCGGATCAAACTGCGCAAGATTATCACGAAGACAATAAAACAACTCATTTAGAGTAGTATTACCTCCATATGCTACATTAAACACCAAATCGAACGGCGCATTTTGCGGCAAATTCATATTATATAATGTAGCACGTTTAACAATCTCATCGTGTGGAATCGTAGCGGCAAGCATGTTTGCTAGAATGACATTGTCAATATATGTAAAATCACGTGAGTATGAACCGTCTCCATTAATATAAGGAGATTCGTGTTGAATCAACGCTTTCACCCATAATGGAATTACAGCCGCATAGGCTCCATTAGGATCCTGTCTACGTCCAAACACATTAAAATAGCGTAGACCTATAGTTTCTATTCCATACAATTGGGTGAACACATTGGCATATAACTCATTAACAAATTTTGTGATAGCATACGGAGAAAGCGGACGACCTATATTATGTTCAATTTTAGGTAACTCTTTGCTATCACCATATGTCGAACTGGATGCAGCATATACAAAACGTTTGACTTTCTCGTCACGCGCAGCGACAAGCATATTTAAAAAACCGCTGATATTGGTCGAATTTGTTGTAATAGGATCGTTAATACTACGAGGCACACTCCCTAATGCCGCTTCATGCAATACCACTTCACAGCCGGAAACAGCCTTTTTGCAGGTGTCTAAATCTCGTATATCTCCCTCGATAAAATGAAAGTTCTTATACCTCAATAAGGGTTCAATATTATGAAAAAATCCGGTGGACAAATTGTCCAAACATACCACATTGTAATCATGTTGAACAAAATATTCACACAAGTTACTGCCTATAAATCCAGCACCTCCAGTTATTAAAATTTTCATATTATTTACATTTGATTTTAATCACTTACTTCAAATTAATTATAGTTTGATAGATACGCTCACTATTATGGTTGTCATGATATGGAAATAACTCTTCAATATATTTAAGATGATTCTTTTTCATCTCAAAATTATTGGATATATATTTCTTTATCGCATCTATCAACATATCTTCATCTGTATAATAATCAGCAAAACTATCGTGATAATCATACCATCCTTTTTCATAATGCTCAGTAATAAATCGATTATAGTCAAACTGATAATACACGACAGGCTTGCGCATATATGCAAAATCAAATACCACACTTGAGTAATCTGTTATCAACAAGGATGATTCTTTCAATAATTGTTGCACATCGTAATGACCTTTATCTGCAATAATAATATGTCTACCTACATTCAGATTCTCAAAGAAACTGATATATCTTTGAATTTCATGATGAGGATAAAAAATTAAATCAATATTTTCCTCGTCCAACAATTTATTCAATCGCATGGATTTAAGTAAATGTGCATATTTTTGAGCGTATTCTGTTTCTTCAAACCCCTTATCTTTATAGATCCATTCTCTCCAAGTCGGCATCAGCAAAAGTTGACGATAAGGATTCGTATCTTTCAAGTGATCAAAACGTGCGAATCCAGTCAAAGCCACATGATCTGTAGGGTATCCGTATTTACTTATAAAAAAATCACACTCTGGTTTAGCACCTGCTATCATTAAATCCCACTTCGCATAATTATACTCATGCACATGAGTGTAATTTAACGTTATACCATGCTTTATATTGATATGTTTTTTATGGCGATAATACGGAAAAACACTTTTAAGCCAAACACCTAATCCCTTGTACGGGAAATATCCTTGCAGATGGGTACTAATCAAATATGTTGATCTCCACAACATTATATAATGATGCATTGAACGATAGCTCAGCAAAAAAGACTTATAGTCAGAAAGTTTTGCTCTATCAACCGAATCGTCGGAAATTACATAATAGACCTCTTCTTCCGGATGTTGCTTTCTCATATACAAGAAGAACCAATACCCGTTATCACGAGCATCATCACCCCGTTCTGCAATAATCCAAAAACGCTTGCTCTTATAGAATAAAGCTATAAGAAATGCAATTGCGAGTTTGCATAACGCCCAAATCTGCGCTATGCGGAATGCTATCATATGCTCATGCTTCATTCACCTAAATTTAATTTCTCACCATATATTATATCATACTTTTCCGGACGAAATTTATCACGTCCTCCACCATGATGAAGCGTAATTTCTCCAACATATAATTTCCCATCTACATCATAAAAATCCACACGTACATATTTGAAAAAGTGTGCAACCTTTTCACCAATCTCTTTCATTTTATCCAAGGATTTAGGGGCAGGAATTGCTACCGGACATGGGATATATTCTTTTTGATTAGTATTTCCCCAATAGAACGGAATCACATTCCACTTCTCATCAAATACACATCGTGCATTGAGACCTTCCCTGTCATATGAAACATAGATAAATTCTAACCTCCCATTAAAATAATTTAGCTTATAATCATTAGGAATCTTTCCTGATTCGGTAACAAGTAATTTTTCAACCACAATCTGTCTCGGAATATCTCTATATTGCCATTCTTGAGATTCAGTATAATAATCTCTCTTTAACCAAAAACGACACATACGACGCAATTGTTTCCAATTAACATCACTTGCGGAGCGTAAGATTATATAATCGTGTGAAGAGTGATTCGGCTTAACAATACAAGGAAACTTATTCACTGTCTCAGAAGTGATTGTTTTCCAATTAGATGTGTGATATATTACAGGTACATTGTATTCGTCTGTGCCCAACAAATCGGAAATCCACTGCTTCATCGCATACTTATCCGCGCATATAGGGTAATAATCGTGACGTTCATACAACTTAAGCCATTGGATTTTCTCATTCAGCGTTTTAGGATTTTCAACATTCAAGTCCCTACCAAAGGTTTGCTTGAAACGTCTCCGGATTAATTCCTCGACACTAAAACGTCGATAATTCTTTAACAACCAGAGTTCATATATCCAGCGACAAGCATGATAATGCAAATCGCTTTTCCACATATTCGCATTAAGTGTTTTAATTAATTCCATATTATCTGTTTATAGTTACGTTTTGTTGCCCAATCTTGAGGTTTTGATTTGGATACTACTATTGGTTCATCCACCAACTCCAACAAAGGTATATCCGATTGACTATCTGTATAGCAAACAGTTGACATATTATCTATTAGAGGACGGATATAGTCAAGTTTATTACCACGCATACAATCAGCGCCCTCCATCTTGCCTAAACACACTCCTCCGCTAAAAACTACTTTAGAACTGACAACCTCTTTTACTCCAAAATATTCGGCAAAATATTTAATATAAATATCATAGCCTCCTGATAAGATACATACCCTATCCCCCTCTATTAGATGTTGTTTTAATTTCTCAACTAACGGGCTAACAACATTCGGTAATAATTCATCTTTAAAATATTCGCGCGCCAAAGAATCACATTGAGAGAATGTCACGCCTTTTAATTGCCACAAGACTACACGTTTTCTCCAATTATTCGACGGACATAAATGATAATATATCTTAAAGGCGCGTAAAGCATCCATCAACCGCAAACAATTATGACGAAACTGAACGGATTTATTTCCTTTCAGTCGCTCAACACAGTAACTCACGTACCGATTTGCTGTTTGAAATTGAATGAGCGTTCCACAGAAGTCAAATATAGCAAAACGCTTAGCCGGCATAATATTCCTCAATTGTTTTCACAACTCTTTGCATTTGTTCTTCCGTGCCGATTGTTATTCTAAAACAGTTGCGTACCAAAGGCGACTGCATCGTATCACGAACAAAAACATTATGAGCAGCAAGATACTCTAGCAGGCCTACTTTATCTTCATATGAAGTAAACTTGCATAGTAAGAAATTACCAAAGCCTGGAATAATTTGAATTTGAGGAAAATGTTTGACCGCCTCTATAAAAAAGTTTTTCCCCAGTTGTACCTGACTAACATAATCATACATATAATCCAAGTCATGTAATGCAGCTATCGCAGCAGTTTGAGCAATTGTACTGACGTTCTTGGGATTACGTATCTTATTGACGACTTGTATATTATCTTTTGAAGCAATCAAATAACCCACTCGGAAATTCGCCAAAGCAAATGCCTTAGACATTGTGCGTGAAATAAGAATATTGTTGTAACGCAAGACCAGATCTTTTACACTCATTCCCGCAAACTCGCTATATGCCTCATCTATCAAGAATAAGGTATCTGGGAACTCATCCAAAAGGTGCTCTACATACTCACGGGAGTGAAGATTACCGGTCGGGTTATTAGGGTTACATATATATACTACTGCAGGCTCTTTCTCACGAATATAGTCCTCAAAAGCAACATTATCAAAGCTAAAATCTTCTGAATAGTTAAAAAAAATAACCTCTGCTCCATTAGCTTGGCACGTGAGACGGAAATTATCATAACTAGGACCTACAATCATCACTGGATCTCCGACTGCAATATAAACTTTACATATATATTCATGCAATGCATCCGAACTTGCAAAGTATTGAATATTCTCCTTCGGGAGGTTCAAATATTGCGACAATGCCTCCAAGAGTTCCTCATTATTGGTTGTCGGATATAAATGAAAGAATGTCGGTTGCTGCAACAACTCAAGTATCGCCTCTGACACCTTAGGAGATGGGGGTAAAGTAGATTCATTCCAATCCAGTTTTAGAATACCCTCTCTCTCGTCAGGTTGTACTGACCATATTTTGTGCGAAGCCAATTTATAAGGCTTTATATTTCGGAAATATTTATTCGGAAATTGCATATCAATACAATATTATTAAATGGTATTTTTATTATCATTTATAGTGTCTCTTTCACCCTGCAAAATTACAACTTTTTTCTGATATATGCAAATCTTTTTGCACTTTTCTATCTTTCACCCTCGATTTCGGACTGCTGTTCAGCAATCGTTTCGAAAAAACTTCAACGGGCCGTTGAAGTTTCTCAAATTCCTGCTGTTAATTGATGCCTACAATCTCTCTATCTCCCATCGTCCTTTTCGTGAACCACCGATCCACTCGATCCGGTACGTCATACGTAGCGCATCCAAATCGCGGTTAATCGTTCGTCTCGTCACGCCTAACATTGCCGCTATCTCACGTTGCTCTCGTACGAACGGTGCGCCACTGCATTCACGATCAGCTCCGTTACCGCACTCATCGGTATCTCGTATTTCACATCCGCATCGACATTCTTCGCTTTATATTTTCTTTCTGTTTTTAATTCTCTCCCTCGAACGGCAATGTCGGCAAGGCAAAGCGATCAAAGTCCGATTCAAAGAGTCGATCCTGAATGACACGGTATTTCTCAAACTCCGTCTCTGCATATTCCTGCGCTTGTTCGTGGGTCACACTTCCGGCATGCGTCAACAACGGACGCTCATCGCTATTGAGATAAGCATCAATACGCTTTGCCCAATCCTCCATCGTCATTGGGATATGGCGTTTGGCACGTGCCTCCGCAAAATCCAAAACAGCCGACACAATATTGCCCATATCCTCCAACTCATTCTGTTTCAAATAGTTCTTCGCAATGCTCACATCCGTCTTCACGATCTTCCCACTCGGCGCATTCTCCCAGGTCGTCAGTCCCATATGTTCCTTCTCCGCATTGGCTCGCTCCATGATCAGCTCGGCAGCCGTATGCTGGTGCACCGCATAATGCATCTTGTTCTGTATCATCCGGAAGAACTGTCGCGTCATCGGTGCGTCCTTGTCGTAGTCCATGCTGGTGGCGTAAATGTCCGTCAACTTCTGGTAGAAACGACGCTCGGAGAGACGAATCTCATGGATCTCAGCCAACAGATGCTCGAAATAATCCTCGCTCAGGAAGGCTCCATTCTCCATGCGTTTTCTGTCAAGGACATAGCCTTTGATCGCAAACTGCCGCAACACGCTGGTTGCCCATCTGCGGAACTGGGTTGCACGTATGGAATTAACGCGATACCCCACGGAGATGATGGCATCGAGGTTGTAATACTTTGACTCATATTCTTGCCCTGTGGTACCCATATGTCGGAATTTCCGACATGTGGTCTGCTCATCCAGTTCTCCTGTTTGATAAATATTCTTCAGGTGCTCTGTGATGGTGGTTCGTCCCTTGTCGAAGAGTATGGCTATAGCCTCTTGCGTCGCCCAGATATTCTCATCATGGTAGAATACCTGAACGCCCTCCGCCTTGTCTTCAGCCTGGAATATCAAAAACTCCGCTGTTGAGTTCCTTATTTGGAGTTGCTTACCCATATTTCGCTGCAAAGGTACTGATTTTTTTTGATATATGCAACTAAAAATAGGATTTTTTACATTTTTTACAGCAACCACGCCATATATAATGGCAAATAGGTAATTCCATTCTCCTCCTTATAGTCACCAGAGTGCAAAACATATGGCGTTGAAAGGTCATTTCCATATTTAGCAATACACTTCTTCAACGAGGATAATGTATAGCGATTTGAGGATTTAACCTCAATCGGCGATATATTATGACGGCTGGTTATTATAGGCTTCTGTATCAGAAAATCTATTTCCATTCTATTCTCAGCATTCTTATCATCATATTTACTAAAGAAGAATAGTTTATGCCTCGAGGACGTGAGCATTTGAGCTACAACATTTTCAACAAGCATACCTTCGTTCACTTCCAATTTGCCAAACATCATCTTTTGATACAATTCCTGACTAACTATTCCTCTTGCATCAAAAGCATGACTAATCAGCAAGCCTGTATCACACATATAACATTTCAACGTTGTACGCTCCTCGTTCAATCGCAAACCGACACTAGGTTCGGTTGTATTGTAACTACAGTTAACAATCCGCGCATCAGAGAGCCACAAAAATGCATCCTCGTACTCACGCATTCTGGCATCCTCCTTTAATGCGGATAAACGGAATTTTTTCTCATGCTTCTGCAACTGACCGGGCAGTTCATCATATATAGCCGTCACGCGTGTCTCTAATCCGGAGGCATATTTCTTAATGTCATTACGATATAATTGCAAAATTTGACGCTTTACATAGTCCACTTTTTCAAAATCATGCGTTTCAACGAATCTCTCCACAGCTTGCGGCATCCCGCCAACAATCATATACAACCGAAATAGGTCCATTGCCTTTCGGTGAAAATCACGCATCGCCTGTAGTGTATTATACTGATTGCGAATATAATTGGCTAACATCTCCTGATCCATCGCCCAAAGAAACTCTTCAAAATCCATGGGGTACATATTAATGGAATATTCCTCACTGGGAATCAAAATATCTTTTACGTTTTGCTTGATACTAATTAGAGATCCCGTCTCAATATAATCAAAACGTCCATCTTTGACTAAATGCTTAATAGCAGCGCGAGCACGTGGAAAATCTTGCACCTCGTCAAAAATAATTACAGAATTCCTTGGGGTAAGCCGAGTATTATAATGCAACTGAATATTCATCAGCAACGTATCCAAGTCCTCCAAATACAAATCAAACCACTCCTTAACCAAACGAGGAGCACGGCTAAAATCAATTAAGATATATGACTCATATTCATTTCGGGCAAACTCCTCGGCTATATAACTCTTGCCTATACGCCTCGCTCCCTCGATCATGATAGCACTGGATCCTTGACTGTTTTTCTTCCAGTCCAACAATACTTCATATACTTTTCTTCTCATATATTTACACGTTTCTGAGGTTATCGAAAACGCTATTTATACACCTTTCTGACATTTTCACGCTGCAAAGGTACTGTTTTTTTTTGACATTTGAAAAATTAGCCATGACGGTCACGAATACGTTTAGGGGTTTTACCTTCTTGTTTAGCAATCAGAAGGGGACTCACCAAGGCGTTAGTCTCAAAGTTATTGAGAATCTCCAGTTTATTGAGCACACGCAACATCGCCACAATGGATTCCATCTTCATGCCCTTTCCGCTCTCCACTTGTGCTACTGTCGAGCGCGACACTCCCGCACGATCAGCCAACTTTTGTTGAGTCAAGCGTGCATTGATCCGCATCTGTTGCATCTGTTTGCCCACATACTGCATCAGCGCTTCATTGGTCATAAAATAGTCTATCATAATGATTGCGTTTTCATACATTAACTACTATTTTGCTGTTTAATGATTGTTTTTCCAATCATTATTACGCCGCAAAATTACAAATAATTTTAGATATACACAAATATTTTAGTAAAAAAAATGCATTATGATAGCACTTTTTGCAATTTTACATCAATCAATCAACCATTCAATCCATCATTCCATCATTCCATCATTCCATCAATCCATCATTAATTATAGATAAGATACTCGATGATTTCGCGGACGGCGCCGTTGCCGGCAGGACGGCGAGCCACGTAGTCAGCTATCTCGCGTACCTGTCTGACGGCATCAGGCGGACAGCATACCACACCGCCGGCCTCCTTGATGGGCTGCATACATTGCAAATCCAGCACATCGTCGCCCACATACGCCACATCCCTAAGCGAATACGCCACGCCATCCTGCTCGCTGTAGCGACGCAGAATATTCACAAGCGTATCGTACTTGTTCATCCGCCCCTGATAGAGTTCGCTGACCTCCAACTCGCGACACCTGTTTTCTACTATCGCACTCGCGCGCGCAGTTATAACTACCGGCACAATGCCTGCCTCGGGCAGCAGATGACGGATGCCGTAGCCGTCCTTGATATCAAAGGCTTTCATCAACTCGCCCTGCTGACCCATGTATATCTTACCATCCGTCAGCGTGCCATCCACGTCCATTACCAGAAAACGTATCATAGTATCAATTATTTTTTTTAACGATACACATTATCAAAAAACAGTACAAAAGTACAACAAAAATTGCACATATGCAAACTTTTTTAATGAATAATTAATAATTAATAATGAATATCTGATTTTTTTGCAAAGATAGAGTCATAGGAGGACTTAGGAGGAGATAGGAGGAGATAGGAGGAGATAGGAGGAGATAGGAGGAGATAGGATCAAAAAAAAGCGGAGCCCCGCAGGACTCCGTTTTTTTTATTTAAAAGTATTACACTCGATTAGAGAGTAGCACCCTGTGCATTGTACTCAACACCGTTGCGACGGATGATGAGGTTGCCATTGCGCATGAACTTCTCGGCGTTGTTGTTGTCATCAGCCTTAACATCCTCGATACCGGTACCGTCGTTGAGAACGGCGTCGATAGAGCGGCCGTAGGAGTTGAGCGCATGAACGGTGATGCGGCCACCCTGAACGGTAACGGTACCCTCAACAATGAACCAAACTTGGGCGATCTGACCTTGAGCGTTGAGATAGCCGGCGTAGCCGAAGTCGATATAACCATCGCTATCCACACCGGTGCAAGCCCATACGGTACCGGGTTGCTCGGACGAATTGACAGGATAGGTGCCATCTACCAAACCGTCTTCATCAACGAAGAACAGGAGGTCGATCTTAGCATCATTGTTGTTGTCAGCATCTACGAGGATCACGCCATTGGATGCGAGATACTGGTCATTAACGGTATACGAAGCGAAGTTCTCGCTGAAGTCAGCGTTCTCCTCGTCGTACTGCAGGCCGGTCTTAGCAGCGGCTACAGAGCAGGTGAGGTTGTAGTTATACTTAACGACCTCGGTGCCCTCGTATTCGCGAGCGATCATCCAACCGGTGATGGTAGCGGTCTCGTTGCTAACAGCAACGTTGATTTCCATACCGATAGCGACATAATCGGTGGAATCGGTGCCGTTGATTTCGGTAACCCAGTTGTAGGTTTTGTCGTACATATCAGCGGTCTTGTAGGTGCCGGCGATTTCGTCTTCGTAGTTCATGGTGATACCGATGACGTGGTTAGCGTTCTCGATATAAACCTGCCATACGCCATCAGAAGCATACTCAGTAAGAGTACCGGTTTCGGTAAGGTTCACTTCGCGTTCGGGTTCGGGCATTACGAAGCTGAGGTCGAGGTTGTACTGTACATTATTCATGCAGAGAACATCACCGGTGAGGGTGCGTGTGCCGTCAAGAGCAGTACCAAGGGTAACAGATCCGCTATAGATCTTGCTGGCTACGTTGGTATTGAGGTTGGTAATAGAACCACCGGCTGCATCATAGACGCTGTCAGTCTGCTCATCGAGCGAGAGCGAGAATAGGTAATCCTCATTGCTTGCAGAAGCCGTGTAGCCAAAAACCATACCCCAAATAGTGAGGGGCGTAAGTTCAAGGTTGTCAGCCACGATGGTATCGAAAGCGAGAGCCTCGGGGATAGCATAGAACATAGTCACGTGATAAACATTACCGTCAAGGCAGAGCATATCAGCAGCTACGTCGATACGGCCTTCAACATCGGTAACGGTAGCCTCGAGCGATACGAGTTCGAGCTTGGTATTGGTAGCAAGAACGGTTACGTTGGTGTAGTTGTAGAGCGCCTGATCGAGGGTATAGTTACCGGCGGGCGAAGTAGAGTCGTTGTTCACAACATCCAGATAAACCTTGTATTCAGCGTTTGCGCCAGACATGTACCAGTCACCTTCGGATTTGTAGTACTTGTAGTTCATGGGCTCGGTGATGTTCACGTCAATGGTGTCACCGGTGGGTTCGAAGGGCTTCTGATAGTAAGCCATGTAAGCCATGTATAAAGTAGTATCGGAACCCAAGATAGCAGCCGTCACGATATACATATTTTCAGCAGTAGCGAAGGTGACAGAGGCTTGGCAGTCAAGGGGAGTGATAACGGTCGTATCGCCATTGTTGTAGAGCATAATACCGGTATATCTCGTATTGATATCATCCATGGTATAGTGGCCGACAAGCGAATCGTTATTAATAGCAAGATATACAGCGGCATTAGCATCCTCACCTACGAACTGGAACATTCCCTGGGCGCGGGTGACGTCGGTGAGTTTCGTATGAGCGGTATCGAAAGACAGCGTCACGGTATCCTGAGCCTCGGGCAGGGGTTGCTCTTGATAAACAATATTGTACACATTGCCGTCAGCATCGGTAGCGCTGGCAGTAACGTTCACCAGACCGGTAACGGGATCCACGGTCTTAACGAACGTAGCAGCGGTGAAGTCAGCGAACTGCTCTTGAGTAGCGGGGCAGCCACCCCAGGTGTAGTTGGTATCCATGTCTGCCAGGGTGTAGGTTTGGCCTAAAGTTACATCTTCCTGACCGTCAGGAATGAAGATATCAAATGCGAATCTGTACATACCGTCAGCATCGTTCATCACGTACTGAATGTCGGTACCCCAGTTGGTACCCACGCAGTCAACGATGGTCACGTCATAGGTTTCCATCTTAGCAGCGGGAGCGCGTTTGATAGCCTGACCGGGGATGAATTTACCACCGACAGCCTTCTGAGCAACATTCTCTTTCGAGATTTGCATCTTTTCAAAATGATTTTTACTCAACTTACCGGCTTGCAGAGCTACCGGAGCTGCGTTTACGCTCAGCATAACCATCAGAGCGCAGAACATTGAGAATAATTTTTTCATTTTTTAATGGATTTAGTTAATAAAATTGGTTAGTTATTTAGTGGTTTTTCATGCCTAAATTATATATATTAGGTCTCATTTTAGCCTAATTTGGCGCAAAGGTACGACTTTTTTTTGACATGTGCAAATTTTTTGAAGAAAAAAAATTATTTTTTGTTGGAAAGTATGTTTTTTGGCCGTTGGCTGGTGGAGGTTGGCGTTGGCTGGTGGCCGGTGGCGTTGGTTAGTGGGGGACGGCTATTCGAGAAGCGAGATAAAAAAAACGACCACACAAGGTCGTTTCGTTCGGATACAGCGACCATACATGGTCGTTTCATTCTAGCGGAGAATGATTACATATCATCGTGCGCATGCATTTGCTGAACGTAAATGGCGTGCTGCATCTTAATACGCTTCAGCTCGCTGGGTTTGTCAAATTGCTGACGACGACGGAGCTCCTTGATGACACCAGTCTTGTCGAATTTGCGTTTGAACTTCTTAATGGCGCGTTCGATATTCTCGCCTTCTTTTACCGGTACTACGATCATTGCATACACCTCCTTCTTTTGTTACTCTCCGGGCAGTTAGCCTGTTATGAGTGGATAGCGGATGTTTAAGTCTTCCGCATGACCTTTAAATTAATTGATAGTTGATAATTGATAGTTGATATTTTTTCCGTTGTGACATACCTTTTCTAAGAATGTCCATTTTCAACTTTCAATTGTCAGCTGCTTCTTCCCTTTGGGGTCCCCAAAAATCTGCTGATTTTTGGGAAAAGGAGCGAGAGTAAGGCGCTTCCGTTCGCAAGGCGAACGCACTTCGCCGCAACTCTCGCGACGTACCCAGAGCCGGGGTCGAACCGGCACGGATTGCTCCACTGGTGTTTGAGACCAGCGCGTCTACCGATTCCGCCATCTGGGCCAATGCTTTTCCTATTAGGCGAGCCGCTTCCGTTCGCAGGGCGAACGCACTTAGTCGAGCCACTCCCTTCCGGGGTCCCCGAAAATCTGCTGATTTTTGGGGAGAGGAGGAAATGCGAGCCGCTTCCGTTCGCAGGGCGAACGCACTTAGGCGAGCCATTTCCGACGAAAAAGCTTGCAAAAGTACTGCTTTTTTCTGATATGCGCAAATTTTTTGACAAAAAAAATGCATTTTCGCTCAAAAAAATGCACTTTTTAGTTGATTTTCCGTCTTTACTTGTAAAAACTCTGTGTAAAAGCGTCCTGATTATCTTTGTGCAGCACCCATCGGCGCCAAGCGGCGACGAGGAAGCCGGTACCATAGCCGGTTAGCTGTACAAAGGCTGCCACGACGGATAGCAGGCCGATCCGAAGCGAGTGATTCTTAAGGGTAGAGTCCACCGTGATAAGGAGGGCATAGCACACGAGCAGCGACCACACCCAATGCCACCAGCAGCCTCCGATCAGTAGCAACACGCAGCCAATGGTGAATGCCGAAGGCAAAAGATGCACCAGCCGGAGTGTACCCGGGTGCAATATAGTAAGGTTCACGCGCGCGATGCCGGAGTTATGCACCTGCCGGAAGAACTTACGGAAGTCCGTACGACGTTTGTGATAGACCCATGCGTCGGGGATAAGGGCTGTACGGTAGCCGCCTTCGACGATGCGGTAGGAGAAGTCGATATCCTCGCCAAAGCGCATGGCACGAAAACCACCCAGGGCGTGGTAGACCTCGCGGCGGATACCCATGTTGAACGAACGTGGGAAGAACTTATCGAGTTTCTGTTTGCCGCCGCGGATGCCTCCGGTGGTAAAGAAAGAGGTCATGCCATAGTTGATAGCCTTCTGAACGGGTGTGAAAGACTCATGTGCACGGTCGGGTCCGCCGAAAGCGTCCACTTCGTTATGGGCAAGGAAGGAATTGAGGGCATCGAAATAGCCTTCGGGCACGAGTATGTCGGAGTCGAGGACGATGAGCCATTCACCCTCGGCACGTTCGGCGCCATAGTTACGCGACTGCCCGGGTCCGGAGTTGGGCTTGGCAAAATAGCGAAGGGATAGTCTGTCGCCATATTGGCGGGCAACGGCTTCGCAGGGCAAGGTAGAGCCATCCTCGACGAGGATGACTTCGTAGTCGCGAAAAGCGATACGGGTGAGGCTATCAAGTAGTTCCGCCACCTCGTCGGGGCGGTTATAAACAGGTATGATGAGGGAGTACTTCATTTCTTAAAACGCATTCCAACCTTGCGCACGGATGGGTAGTTCCTCGCCGTTACGGCCGACGAGGATGGTACCGAAGTCCGGCTTGGTAATATGACCGATGATATAGACGTCGTCGAGCGGCACGAGTTTCTCATAGTCGTCCAGGTCGCAGGTGAAGAGCAGTTCGTAGTCTTCGCCTCCGTTGAGGGCGCAGGTCACGATATTGAGGTTCATCTCCTCAGCGAGCGCTGCAGCCTGGTAGTCGATAGGCAGTTTGTCTTCATAGACCGCACAGCCTACCTTCGACTGCGAGCATATATGCAGCAGTTCGGACGACAAGCCATCGGATATATCCTGCATGGCGGTAGGACGAATACCCGCCTTGCGCAGCGCCTCGATGACATCCCATCGCGCCTCGGGTTTGAGTTGGCGTTCGAGCAGGTACTCCCTACCCTCAAAGGCAGGGATTGTATCGCCGGACATCTGTTTATCGCGGTGCACGATGCGCTCGCGTTCGAGCAGCTGCAGACCCATATACGCGGTACCGAGGTTGCCGGTGACGCAGATGAGGTCATTGACCTTAGCTCCGTTGCGGCGGACTATCTCGTCGGCTTTGGCGGTGCCCAGGCAGGTGATGGCGATGGTCAGACCGTTCATCGAGGCACAGGTGTCGCCACCCACGAGGTCCACGTTGTAGCGTTCGCAGGCGAGACGGATACCGGCATAGAGCTCATCGAGGTCTTCCACCGAGAAACGGGATGAGACACCCAGTCCGACTGTTATCTGCGTGGGGGTACCGTTCATGGCATAGATGTCGGAGAAATTGACGACGCAGGCTTTGTAGCCCAGATGCCGCAGGGGCACATATTCGAGGTTGAAATGCACACCCTCTAACAAGAGGTCAGTTGTCACGAGCGTGCGAAGGTCTGCATCGCCGATGGCGGCATAGTTCAACACGGCTGCATCATCGCCCACCCCAACTACGGTAGAGGGTTGGCGGTTGGTTAGTCCGTCCGTTAGGCGACGTATCAAGCCAAACTCGCCCAGGGTTTTTATTTCAGTTCTTGGCATTATAATTAAAATTATAATTCGAGTAAAGATCGCTTCGCTAACAGAACAAAGAACAAAGACTAAAATACGTTCGGCTATACGACTACGGAACCATTTTTGTCTTTATTCCTTACTCCTTGTTCCTTACTCCTTATTCATTACTCCTTATTCATTACTTCCGTGCCGGACACGGTATATGTCTTGCCGTTTTTTTCAATAAGCAGTTGTCCGTTGACAAAGCGTTTTACGGCGTGTGGCTGCGTCTCATCGGTGTGGAGCATTTCGACAGCCGTACCCTCTTGGTTATCGGGTGTCAGGGCTATCTGTCCGTCATAGACGAACTCGTACTGCACGTCGTTATCCGCGATGATAGAGCCTTCCACATGGTAGGTATTGCCGTTACGGGTGATGGTAAATTCCTGGTAGTAAGCATATTCGTAGTTCCAGGAGTCGGCTGACAGCTGCACGTAGGTATAGTCGCCCACGTTGAAGTTATAGGTGGCGTACGAGCCGGTCAGGTCACCCTGTTGAGCGGCATAGAGGTCGAGCCAAACGGTGGGGTAAACCGTTGCGGGCTGCAGCATCAGCCAGTAGCTATAGGCACCCGGCGCGGAGTAAGTGGTGTCGTCGGAGTAGTCCAACGCCTCAGCCTGCACCGCCGTGAAGCGTACCGTATCCATCACCTCGCCCTGCACGCCGCCCGGGTTGGAACCGAAATAGACGGCGATGCTGAAGCAACGGAGCTGGTTCGCGCAGTCGATGGTAACCGCCGTGCTGTCAATATCGGTGATGGTCAGGACCGGGTAACCAAAGGCGTCTTCGTATTCATCGGAGATGTAATCAATCACTCCGCGGTCAGCAGAGGCGTTAAAGTTCTTCTTCACCCAGCCGTTGATGGCGATTCCGCGGATGGTATCCGTTGCGCTAATGGTCATGGAGCCATTGGCGAGGCAGGCGAAATAGGTGCTATCCAAGTTGTTCCAACTATGTCCTGCGGGATAAGCCGAGCCATAGGATACCGAAATGGTAATACCCTGCGAGGTCAAGGTATAAGCCGTCTTGTTGATAACGGTATCGGGTGCCGTGACGACCACCGGCGATTGGGCATCGCACCGTACGTTTTGGGGTGTAGTCTGTGCCGCGTTGCACCAGAGGGCAACAACGACGAAAAACATCAGTAAAAATCTTTTCATATCATTTTTTGTAAGTTATTTCTTAATCCGGTAGGGAATTGTCACCGCTATATATATCCTCCACGGTGATTGTACTCCAAGACTTCATGACGGGCAGCGAGGGGTCGTTAACCAAGGCGTCCACGCGGCAGGGGATGCCTTGTATCACGTTTTTCTCCAGGAAGTCCATCTCCAGGCGAAAGAGCTGGCACATAAAGGCCGCTACGTCGTGTGCACGCTCCTCAAAGCGGTAGATACGATAGTTCTGCCCCTTTTTCTGCATTGTCTTGGCTATCGAGCTACTGCCCCATATGCCTCGGCGTCCGTCGCCGAACTGCTTGTAGGCAACCGCCTTGTCGCAGGTACCGTGCAGCAGCAATACCGCCCCCGGGTCCGTCGGGAACGAGGGTGCTCCGCGGCGGCTGATGATACCTCCGGCAAAACTCATGACACCCCGAAAGCGGAAACCGTCTGGCAGACCTGCTGTTTCGCCACAGGAGATAGCATGGGTAGAGGCCAGGGAAATGATGGCACCCGCCGAACTGCCGGCAATGACGAGATTGCGTGTATCGATACCCAATTCGGGGTGCTGAGCCAGGTAAGAGACAGCCGAGAAGACATCCTCCACACCCATCTGCTGCGAAAGCATGAAACGATCCATCGCCTTGGCAGCGCCAATCAATCCGTTGCCAATCTTGTAGCCCTTCATACCGAGCCGGTAGTCGATAGCGACGACGTCGTACCCGGCATCGTTAAGCATACGAAACCAGCGGAGTACATAAGGTTCGTTGCGCGCTCCCTTGACAAATCCGCCGCCGAAGACATAGAGGATGGCAGGCTTCCGCAAGCCCTCATAGAGCGTGTCGGCACCTGCTGAGGGGCGATGTATATCCAGGTATAAACGAGCTGTATCCTTCTCGGCAAAGAGATAGGTCTCCCCGGCAAAAGCGCCGAGGGAGAAGAGACAGGCGATAAGGGTAACCAGTTTTTTCTGCATTATTCTTATTTTTTTAGGGCTTCGGCATAGCCGAATGCCAATTTGGCTGCAAAGGTAGTACTTTTTTTTGGAATACGCAAATTTTTTGCTGCTTTTCTTATTCAAAATCGTACATAAAACCAATCGTCAATAAATCGTAAATCGTCCAATCGTAAATCAAAAAAATCGCTCGAAAGGGCTATTTTTTTGCATATGTGAGAAAAAAGTTGTATCTTTGCAGCCGATTAGGTGTGAAAATCTGTATTTTCAAAACACATTTTCACAGGTAATCTGTCGCAATATGAGGACGTAAGTCCATATTTATATCCAAGCTTGGAAAGACCAAAATTACCCAAATCGTTAATGCAATGAAAAAGAACTTTTTGACGAGACCTTCTGAACCCGTTAGTACTACATACGTACCCCTTACAGGGGGTAGTATGTGTACGTACTAAGGGTTTCAAGGCGAAGGTCTGTCAACCCCATCCACCAACCCGTGGAAATGGAAAATGGAAAATGGAAAATGGAGAATTCCGGAATGCCATGTGTAGTTTTGAAATTTTGCTGAAATCGTGTCATTCGCGAACAACAATCCACACACTACGCCTACGATGCGAACGAAAAACGAAATTACAAATGGAAAAACACCGGACCGGGATGTCCACGATGGGAATGTAATGCGAACGAGATGCGAACGGAAATGACGGGGAAAACCCCCTTAAAGAGGGGGATTTAAGATTTAAAATTATGGCCGCGCAAGCGCGGGGCGGAATCGCCCAAGCTTGGTCGATAAAACGCCAGAGGAGGGCAGGTATTACATTTTCTCGTCGCTGTCGCGGCGAGCAGAAAACGAAATAAGATAAGCCCCCTAGGGCCCCACAGGGGGAATTAAAAATTAAAAATTAAGAATTAATTTCCCTGAACGCGAACGAGATCCGAGAGACGGCAAGGGAATGCCGTCTCTACGGGTGGCCCACCGAGAACCGAGAACCCAGCACCGATAACCGATAAAAAATCGCCATTTCGCAAGAATGTGGCGATTTTTTTTGCGTATGTGCAATTTTTGTTGTAAATTTCGACATACTACCCCATAAATGGGGACCCCTTCGAAATTACGTTCGCGTCCTGCCGGACATACTGTTCCCCCATTTCCGGAAACTTTTTTGCAAAAGGGCTGAAGCCCTTACTTTTATCCGCCATAAGAGATGCCTTCATGCAAGCATGAGCACCCCTTCTGCCGGATAAAATATAGCGTTTTCACTCTATTTCTGCAAAAAAGGTTCCGAAAATTTGCGTATGTGCAATTTTTGTTGTAAATTTGCAGGCTAATTTAACGCATCATTTGAAAATGATATGAGAAACGTAATTTTATTTATGCTTGCAATAGCATTGGCGGGGTGCGCAACCAAACAGCAGCCCAAGTTGGAAGACGAGTGCCGGTATGCGGCAGAGAAGACGGATTTTCAGTTCTGGTCTTCTATCGCTGAAGAGATGGAAGTCATACTCTACGACGAGAATCAGGTGCCGATGGAGACCATCGCATTGAAGAAAGGTGCCAATGACTTTTGGAGGGCACAAGTAAAGGGAGACCTGAAGGGCAAATACTACACCGTGAGGAGTTTTCAGAACGGAGAATGGTCTGAAGAGGCTCCGGGTATCTTTGCCAAGGCTGTGAGCATCAATGGTCATAAAGCAGCCATCGTAGATATGCAGGCTACCAACCCCGAAGGCTGGGATCAGGATGTGCGTCCGGCGATGCCGGATATGACCGATATCGTGGTGTACGAGACGCACCTAAGAGACTTCACGATGTCGCCCTACACAAGCTTTGAGACCAGAGGTAAGTTTCTGGCGCTGACGGAGGTAGGAACAGTGGTATCGGGCGAAGGCTGGCAGCTGTCAACGGGAATAGACCACCTCAAGGAGTTAGGCATCACGCATCTGCAGATACTACCTATGTTCGACTACGGCTCGATAGACGAGACGACGCTGGACAAGAATCGGTATAACTGGGGTTACGATCCGGTTAACTACAACGTGCCGGAGGGCGGTTACTCGACCCATCCAGCCGACCCGGCCTGCCGTATTCGCGAGGCGAAGCAGATGATACAAGCGCTGCACCATGCAGGCATACGCGTCATCATGGACGTGGTCTATAACCACACCTACGACGTGAATGGTTGTTCGCTCGGTCGCGTAGTACCCGGTTATTTCTACCGCACGAACGAGGATGGCACCTACGCCAACGGTTCGGGCTGCGGCAACGAGACCGCCAGTGAGCGGGCTATGATGCGTCAGTTCATGATAGAGTCGGTATGCTATTGGGCGCGCGAGTACCATATTGACGGTTTCCGTTTTGACCTGATGGGTATCCATGACCAGGAGACGATGCGTCAGATTCGCGCTGCGCTGGACGAGATAGACCCGACCATTCTGACCTACGGCGAGGGCTGGGCAGCCATGAGTCCTGCCTACCCCTATGAAATGCTCGCCATGAAACAATGGACGTACCAGATGCCTCGCGTGGGTGCCTTCAGCGATGATATCCGCAACGCGCTGATTGGTTCGCCCTTTGACCACGAACGCGGTTTTGCCTCCGGCAAGACGGGCTGCAAGGAAGCCGTGATGAACGGCCTGATAGGTTGCCCCGAATGGAGCGGCGAGCCGATGCAGCACGTTAGCTACATCACCTGCCACGACAACTACTGCCTGCGTGACCGCATTGCCGTCAGCGCCAAGGACGAGAGCGAAGAAACCCAACTGAGGATGAACAAGCTGGCACAGACCGCTGTACTGGTGTCGCAGGGTATGACTTTCCTGTACGGCGGCGAAGAACTGTACCGCACCAAACAGGGCGTTGATAACAGTTTCCAAAGCGCCGACAGCATCAACATCATCCCCTGGCAGAACAAACGCGAATACTACGACCTATGCGAGTACTACCGCCAGATGATACAGATTCGCCGCCAGCACAAGGGCTTCCGTCTGGGCTCGGCAGCGTTGGTCAAAGAGCATGTGGTATTTGATGATTCCGACAACGAGCACCTGATTATCTATCGCATCAAGGACCTGAAGGAGATCGAAAGCGCGAAGCAAATCATCGTGCTGCTGAACGGCGGCAAGGAAGCGGCAGAGGTTGCGATTGACGAGGCCAACTACATCATCGTAGCCCAAGACAGCCAAGCCAATGCCGAGGGACTCGGAACCTGCAAAGGCGGAACAATCAGCGTAGCACCGTATAGCGCGACGATATTAGTTGAAAATTAAAATAATTGACGATTGGACGATTGACAATTGGACGATTGATTGTCCTATTGATTAAAAATTGAACAATTATAGATAATCGTCAATAAATCGTAAAATTGTAAATTGATAAATTATAAATAGTTTTTATGGAATCAAAATATAACCCTACAGAGATTGAGGCAAGACAGTACCAATACTGGCTCGACCATAAGTTATTTCATTCGACTCCGGACGGCCGTGAGGCTTATACGGTAGTTATCCCGCCCCCCAATGTGACGGGTGTATTGCACATGGGTCACGTGCTCAACGAGACGATACAGGACATCCTGGTTCGCCGCGCACGTCAGCAAGGCAAGAACGCCTGCTGGGTGCCCGGTACCGACCACGCATCTATCGCAACCGAGGCAAAGGTCATCAAGCGCCTGAAGGAACAGGGCATCAACAAGAGCGACCTGACGCGCGAAGAGTTCCTGAAACATGCGTGGGCATGGACTGAGGAACACGGTGGCATTATCCTAAAGCAACTGCGCAAGTTAGGTTGCTCATGCGACTGGGACCGCACCTCGTTCACGATGGACGAGACCCGTTCGAAAGCCGTCATTAAGGTGTTCTGCGACCTCTACCGCAAGGGACTCATCTACCGCGGACTTCGCATGGTCAACTGGGACCCCGAGCGTCAGACGGCCCTGAGCGATGAGGAGGTCATCTACCACGACGAGCACAGCAAGTTCTACTACCTGCGTTACAAGGTGGTCGAGGAGCCCGGCAAATATGCCGTGGTGGCCACAACGCGTCCGGAGACTATCTTCGGAGATATTGCCGTCTGCATTAACCCCAAGGAAGAGAAGAACCAATGGTTGAAGGGCAAACATGTGATTGTACCGGGTGTTGGTCGCGTCATACCCATCATCGAAGACCGCTACGTAGAGATCGGTTTCGGTACGGGCTGTCTGAAGGTGACGCCGGCTCACGATGTGAACGACTACGCCTTGGGGCAGAAATACAACCTCCGCACCATTGATATCTTCACGCCGGATGCCCACCTCAATATGGACACCATTGAAGAGGAGTTGCAGCCCAACGTACGCAAGTACCACGGCATGGACCGCTTTGAATGCCGCAAGCAGATCGTAGAGGACCTGAAAGCCCTGGAGTTGGTGGAGAAAATAGAGGACTACGACAACAAGGTGGGTTATTCGGAGCGCACCAATGTGCCTATTGAGCCGCGGCTCAGCCTGCAGTGGTTCATCCGCATGCAGCACTTTGCCGACATCGCACTCGGGCCGGTGATGAACGACGATATCGTATTCTACCCCACCAAATACAAGAACACCTACCGCAACTGGTTGGAGAACATCAAAGACTGGTGCATCTCGCGTCAGCTATGGTGGGGACACCGGATCCCGGCATACTACGATGCCAATCTGCTCGCCGAGACCGGCCTGGAGAACTACCCTGCCGACAAGATTATCGTAGCCGAAACGCTGGAGGAAGCGCAGAAAATGGCAGTTGCCAACTATCAACTATCAACTAATCTCGTGCAGGACGAGGGTGCTCTGGATACCTGGTTCTCAAGCTGGCTTTGGCCCATCAGCCTCTTCGACGGCATCGAACACCCCGACAACGAAGAGATACGCTACTACTACCCCACCGCCGACCTGGTGACAGGACCGGATATCATCTTCTTCTGGGTAGCACGTATGATTATGGCGGGCTACGAGTATCAGGGTAAGATGCCTTTCCGTCACGTCTATTTCACCGGTATCGTGCGCGACAAACTCGGTCGCAAGATGTCTAAGTCATTAGGTAACAGCCCCGACCCCCTGGAGTTGATTGACAAATACGGCGCCGACGGCGTACGCATGGGTATGATGCTCTGCGCGCCTGCGGGTAACGACATCCTCTTTGACGAGAGTCTGTGCGAGCAGGGTCGTAACTTCAACAACAAAATCTGGAACTGCTTCCGCCTCATCAAGGGCTGGGAAACCACCGAGAGCGAGCCCGCCATGAGCGACCGCGAGGCGGTGACCTGGTTCACCCTGCTGCTGGCTAAGACCGAGAAAGAGGTAGAAGACCTGATGAACAAATACCGTCTCTCGGAAGCCCTGATGCAGATATACAAACTCTTTACCGACGAGTTCAGCGGTTGGTACCTGGAGATGATCAAACCCGCCTACGGCCAACCCATCTGTCGGCTGACGTACGAGAGCACCTTGGTATTCTTTGAGCGCATGCTGCGTCTGCTGCACCCCTTCATGCCGTTTATCACGGAGGAGTTGTGGCATAACCTGACCGAGCGCGAAGAAGGTGCTACCATCATGGCAGCAGACACCACCGACTGGGATGCCGATGAGCTCTTGGCTCGCGACCCGGAAGGTGCCTTCCTGCAGAAGATGGAGGAGATGAAACAGGTCATCACGGGCGTACGCAACATACGTGCATCCAAGAACATTGCCCCCAAGGAACAACTGACCCTCATCAGCCCCGTGGCGCTGAGCGAGCTGGTTAACAAACTGGCGAACGTAAGCGTTCAGACGGAAGAAACCATTGGTGGTAACGCCTCTAAATTCATTGTCGGTACGACCGAATATGCCGTGCCGCTGGATCAGTTCATCAACGTGGAAGAGGAGCTCCGCAAACTGGAGGCTGACCTGCAGCACCAGGAGGGCTTCCTGCGCGGCGTGATGGCGAAGCTGTCGAACGAACGTTTCGTACAGAATGCCAAACCCGAGGTTGTCGAACTGGAACGCAAGAAGCAGCACGACGCCGAAGCACGCATCGCGGCGCTGAAAGAGAGCATTGACGCCCTGAGGGCCAATTGATAGTTCTTATCTCGGCAAAGCCTCGAACGATCGGCTAAAGCCGTACGATAATTGATAGTTGATAGTTGATAGTTGATAATTGACATTTCGTGAACGGATAGCATATTGGTCGGCGCAATGCCGGAAAGCATGGCGCAGCAGCAGTCGCAAGGCAAAAGCCTTGTGGCTGCACTTTCGCCGTAGGCAGAAGGACGCCATGTACCATGCGGAGGTCAACAGCGGACGCATCACCGTTCGCTCGGTTGTGCTGAACTTTGCCGACCTATGGGGCTTCGGCAGCCGTAGTATCTTCAACGTCATCGGGCATCTGTTATGGCGGCCGGGCTACATGATAGCCGACTACCTCAACGGCAAGCAGAGCCGCTACCTGCAGCCCGCCAAGACGCTGATTGTCATGACCTTGTTCCTAATTCAGATTGCCTGGCTCACGGACACCAAGATGCCCGTATGGGAAGACTCTCAGCCCAAAGTAGAAGATGCCCTCGTGGATATACCCGACTCGGATACCAAGGCCTCCATTACCCGTTTTGTCGGCGGCTACGATGCGTATCGCCATTGGTGTGACGACCATCGTGCCTTTGGCATGCTGACGGGTTCGCTGGTCTGCATTCTGATGACCTGGTTGCTCTTCCGCCGTTCGCCACGTCCCAACGGCGAGGGCTACAACTTAGCGGAGGTAACGACCGCCTTCCTCTATATCCTTTGTCAACTACAGATTGTGACGATACTCGCTATGATAGTGACCCGGGGCTTCAAAGTCAATGACTCATCTACGGTATTCCTACTACCCTATACCATCATTTTTGTACTGTTCTTTGTGGACTTCAAGCAACTCTTTGGTCGCTCGTGGTGGGGCACATTATGGCGCACGTTTTTAATATTCACATGGTTAGCCTAAGTGGACATATTCTGATAGCAGGCCCCTGCGCCGCCGAGAGCGAGCAGCAGGTATTTGAGACCGCCCGCGCCCTTCAGGAGCAGGTCGGGGAGACAGAGCAACTGATTTTCCGGGCCGGCTTATGGAAACCGCGTAGCAGTCCCGACACCTTTCAGGGCGTAGGCGAACAAGGCTTAGCGTGGCTGAGAAAGGTACAGAAAGAGACCGGACTGAAAGTAGCGACCGAGGTATCTACGCCCGAACAGGCCGAAGCAGCCCTCACGGCAGGTATCAACTACCTGTGGATAGGAGCCCGTACGGCAGCCAATCCCATTCAGGTACAACTATTAGCAGACACCATACGTAACCGCGCCGAGGGCGTGTGGGTCAAGAACCCCGTGAGCGAAGATGCAGCCCTATGGATCGGCAACGTACAGCGTTTTATGCACTACACGCCACGGGTGTGGGCTATTCACCGCGGCTGCAACCACAACCCCTGCTGGGAGATGGCACAGCGCATGCAGGAACACGTACCCGAAGCCAAACTTATACTCGACCCCAGCCATATGGGTGGCACGGCTGACAAGGTAGAGCAACTCATGCTGCAAGCAGCCCATCTACCATACGATGGATATATGGTGGAGACACACCCCCACCCTGAAGCAGCACTTTCCGATGCCCAACAGCAGATCACGCCCAAAGCTTTACGAAAAATTCTACAACAGATGGCTACCCTGCCGCAAGACACCACCAAAGCGGCCCTACAATGGTACCGCGCTATGATGGACGAGGTCGATGACCGCCTCTGGGACACCTTGGCGGAGCGTATGCAACTGAGCCGACGTATTGGCGAATGGAAGAAGACACAAGGCATCGCCGCGGTGCAACCCAAACGCAAGGCAGAGATTCTGGACCGCCGACTTCACTGGGCGGAACAAGCGGGTCTGACAGCAGAAACCGTCCGCAATATATGGGAGGCTATTCACGCTGAGAGCGTTAGAGAGCAGGAATAGTTAACAATTGATAATTGATAATTGATAATTGATATTATAAAAACGGGTAGCCATTGAGGCTGCCCGTTTTTAGTAATTTTCCATTCTCCATTTTCCATTCTCCATTTCATTCAGAATTAGGATTCCCCTAATTCTGAATGATGATCTTGCCATACGAGATGCGCTTCTTGTCGTTCTCGAAGAATACGTAGAAGTACAACTGATTCGGCTTGAGTGTGACTTGGTAGCACTCGCTTACATCACGCACACGCATGAGCCTCTCCTGACCATTACCATCGAGTTCGATCTCCACATTATTCGGATCAACGACATCCAACTTAGAATAATCGTACTTCTGGCCATCGTAGGTGTAGAATCCCACACTAACATTGGCGCGGAGCGTAGCAACAGCAACCATTGTCGTACCCGGGATACGCTGAACGAGAACGTCACCCGCACGGGGTTGGTCAGCAGTATTGAGGTCGGAGTAGCGGAAGTGGATGGCGTAATAAGATGTCGTACCATCCTGTGCTTCGGCTATGACAAGCCAGGGCTCTTCGTTGACGATACCGGGTGTGACGGGATAGGCCGTGGCGAGGCTATCCTCCAGGACGAAGGTCACCTCGGGAGGTGTCTGTCCCTCAAAGAGGTAATAGGTGTATTCATAGACATCCGGGCGGAAGTCAGGCAGCTGTTTCTCATCGAGGTAGATCATGCGCACGGCTGCATTAGACGAGAGCAAGGTCTGCTGGATGATAGCATACGAGCGGAAGTCCTGACCATTCTCGGCCGTGACGGTAACGCGTATGGTCCGCACGGCTGCATCCTGCTGGGTAATGACCACGGTCTGCATCTCATCACCCAAGACGTAGGTAACATCTTCCGCCGAGAAGTAGAGCGCTGAATCAGAACCGATGGGATAGATGATGCTGTAGGTCATTGTATCCGAATCGAAGTCATAATCGAATCCGTCTTCGATAGCGATAGTACGTCCGCGAACGAGTAGGTCACTTAGGAAGGTGACTGCGCGCTTCATGTAGTTAAAGGTGACGGAATATTCGAATACATTCTCGCCATCGGGAGCCGTAACGGTCAGTAGGTAGGTAACCTGCGGGCGACCATCGACTTCGACTAGGAAGGTATCCACACCGACCATCTGTCCGTCCTCAGCAGTCTGCCAGGTGAGCACAGGCAGTTCGTCATCGCTGGGAACAAGCACGGTATATGCCATGCTATCTGGGCGGAAGCCGCTGATGGTAAGGCCGTCAACAGCCAGGTCGCTGAGTTGCGCATTGGGCGAGAGGGCATACTGGAAGCGAATCTCGTAGGTCATCTCGTTGATACCATCCTCGGCCACGACATGAATAGTGCAGAGCGAGTCGCCAAAGACGCGGATATCCACATTCTGTGCATCCTCTTTACGTGTAACGGTGATTAGTCCGATACGCGTGGTGCCGTAGGGCAGCGTGAGGCGGTAGTTAGATGTACCCTCGTCGAAGTTGGGCAGCGGTGTGCCGTCGTACCAGATTTGGTTGAGTCCGGCATCAGACGAGAGCTGCATGGGGAAGTGGATGACGTAAGTACGTTTCTGTCCATTCTCTGCCTCAATGAGGACCTCGCAGCGTTTACCGAGCGACTTCTGCAGGAGAGTATCATGTTTGGTGGTATCGATGACGGGATCTTTCTGGAAGAAGTCTCCCTTGATTGCAGTCACGGCAGGCATCTCGGTGGTACCGGCAGGCAGTTCGTAGTAATACTCATTCTCATAGGGGTCAAAACCGGGCAATGTACGATTGTTGACATAGATCATCTCCGCCGTGTCAACCGCCGAGCGCATGATCTCGAGGGTGACGTTATAGGTATTCTTGAGTCGGGATTGTGCCTCAACGGTGACGGTCACCAGTCGGATATCGGCAGAGAGTTGCTTGATAGCCGTGGTGATGGTCTGCCACTCGTCAACAGCATCGTAAGACACCTCGGGGAAGGTACGCGACTCGTTGGTAACGGGTACGTAGTAATCGAAGACGTGCGGGTTCCAGCCGCCTACCAGCGTATCCACATAGAGGGCATTCAGCGTATCGGCGTTAGACTGCAGGAAGGCGAACTGGATGGTATAGGTCATCTGGGTCACACCGTCTTCGGCAGTAACGACGATAGTAGCACGTTTGTCCATCTGGCTGATGGTGATTGCCGTATCCTGGCGTCCCTCTTCCTCAAACTCAACATCGATATCAGGCAAAGCGGTGGTACCGACGGGCAGTTCGCAGTAGTAGTAGGTGACGTCACGATTGTATTCCGCAAAGGGCATACCACCGAGCAGAATGGAACGCAAGTGGGCATTATCAGATAGCGGGCGCAGGAACACCAATGAATAAGTATTCTTGGTCACGCCATCACGTGCGGTCACTTCCAACAGCACCGTAGAGTCAGTGGTGGTGGGGACGACGGTTTGGCCATCCATCTTCAGGCGCGCCGAAACCTCAGGCAAGCTGCGGTTGGTACTGGGCAGAACGATAGTATAGAGGTTCTGCATAGGCGAGAAGTCCAGACGCGGATTCACGGCGCGTTCGAAGTTCTTGAGTTCCTCACCATTGAGGTAAATCATATCAAGCGTAGCATCGTCAGAGAGCGCTTCGACAAAGATATCCACCTGATATTGTGCCTTGGTAACGCCGTCCTCAGCGGTGACGAGCAGGATATGATTCGTTCCGCTGACGGAATCGACAACGGTCTGGTAGGCATCGTTGGAACGCCAGCCTACGGTCACCTCATCGGTCTCGAGCAGCATGGAGTAATAGTGGCGTCCGCTCTCAAAGCGGTCCACAGGTTCGCCATTGACATAGATAGCACTCAGCTCGACGGAGTGGCTCTTCTCAGCCTCCATGATCAGGCGGTAGAGTTTGGATACTGTACTATCGCCCGACATAACCTTGATATAGGTCTCGGAGGTCAGCGTGATGGGATCCAGGGGTGAGGTCTCGAGGCTTATCTGCTGCCCATCATCACCCGCGGTATAACTAACGGAGGGCAAGACAGGTTGGTGCTCCTTGTAAGCGCCCACGGGCAGTACAACGTGGTAATAGAAGGAGTCCGGACGGAAACCCTCTACCATCACGGAGTCAACCATGAGTTCAGAGAGCAGGGCGTTAGCGGTACGCACCGGAGCCATGGCGAGGGTATATTCTGCCTCGGCATCATTCTCGGCTATAACGCGTATCGAATAGTTGGCACCGGAGCGTGCGATGATGAGTCGTTGTCCGGCCTCAGCAGGCAGAACGCTCAGGGCAACCGCGGTATCGGTCTGAAGAGTATAGCTGTTGATGCCGGGCAAGAAACCATCCAGCAACGCACCACCTACGTAAATACCCGCCAGTTGGGTATTGGCAGAAGGCGCGGTAGCATAGGAAATACGGTAGTTATTCTGCTCTGTACCACGGACTTGCCACTCCATATAATCCTCGGTCTGGACGAGTACGACGGAATCGACGGCATCCTGACGAACGAAGGAAGTAAAGGTCGGTTGGGGTTTATCGTAGCTATAGGTCGTGGGGGCAAAGTCTGCGGGTTGTGTACCATCCAGTTCCAAGGTGCTCAACTGCCCGCTGGTCACGACAGCGGGTTTCGTTAAGTTGATGGTATAGGTACCCACCGAGACACCGTCTTCCGCCGTCACGGTGATAACGCCGTTATGGACGGATACAATCTGCTGGTCGCTCTGCTTCTCAAAGTTAATGACCGGCATCGCGTCGGCAGTCAGGTTATAGACAGTCTGAGCGGGATCATAGACGAGGTCGCCTGCCACGAGCGCTTTCAGGGTAACATCGCTCGAACGATCGGTCACGAAACGCACGGTATATACATTGTCCGCACCCGATTCGGGGGTCACGGTGATGGTCATGGTAGAGTCGGCAAAGGCGGTCATGACAGTCTGGCGGCTGCTGGAGGGTACGGGGCAGATGTCGGGCAACTGCCGGGTAGCCGCAGCCAGATGATAAGTATAGTCATTGGTGCCTGCGGCAAAGCCGGTCAGGGGCACTCCGCCTACGTAGATATTACTGAGCGTGCTGCGGGTATCGAGCGGACGACGAATCTGAATAGAATAATCCGTATAGTCAGTGCCATTCTCGGCAAAGTTACGCACCGAAGCATTACGCACGGCATAGTCGCCGCTGACGGTCTCGGTGGCATCCCAATTGACCCGCTGAGCCTGGTCGGCCACCTCACCGGTAAATTGCAGCACCGGCAGTTCAACCTGTTCAGGGTCGCTGAGATCGTACGAGAAAGCGGTACCCGACATCTCGGCATCGTTGCCGTTCACCTTGAGGCCGGAGAGCGTGTGATTGTATGCAAAACGGATATAGTCAATCGTCAGTTGCGCATCGCTACCCTGTGTCTTGGTGGACATCGATTCCTTGTAGTAGGAGTTGAGAATGATGTTCAACTGCGTGGGAGCCATCACGGCGCGATTGGCGTTGGCGAGGTTGAAGTTATACACTTTATAATCGGTGTTGGCGTCTGTTGAGAATACCAAGACAGATTGCCCGCTACCACTCAGACGGTAAACGATACGGTTCTGATTGCTGACGCTACCTGTTTTAGCACGTACCATCATCACATCCGGCGTGTTGCGGAAGGTAATACCACCATCGGCATTGAAGGTACTACCACCTGCTTCTTGCAGGGTTCCCTCTATCGTGCCCAAGGTAATCCATGCGGGCAAATATCCACCCAAAGCACCGCCATACATGGTTGAAAGGGTATTTCCACCGCTCTGCTTGGTATTCAGTTGCACCGCTTTGTTAGCGCCGCTGACGGTGGTTTCTGCTACCTCACCATTCTTACCGAAGGTATGGGTACCCGAAGTAATTCTCACACCCGCTCCTAATACATCAGAACTGGTAAAGTAGTCAGCCAAGCAATTCCATCCGGTGGGTTTGGGGGCACCGTTATTGGCCGCCGTAGTCCAACTGTTAAACTCGGTATTGGGGACCACATCCTGTGAATAATAGAACCACAAGTCGTAGGTATTGGTATAACCGGTCTTGCTGGTTACAATCGCCTGCCAATGCTTATGATTAACAACCGTAGGCGTGACTATCACATCATCGTCTGCCACAGGGAATACCAGGGGCGTCTCATCAACGGTGGCATTATTAATCGTCACAACATAGGAGAATCGGTTCTTATCAAATGCAGCGAAAGGCTGACCGTTTATCGAGATGCTGTTAATGACGGCAGGATTCTGTGTATCAACTACCGGATTGATGGTATATACCTCATCGCTTTCCCCGTCTCGGTTGGATTTGACCGTCAGGATTGTCGGCTTATTCACGCCACCGGGTTGTACAAAGACAGTCTGTTCGTTATAGGTCTTTTCGTATTCCAAAGTCATCTTACGGCATCCGTAAGGCAGATGAACATTAAAATTGCGAATCGTACGGTCGGTGGTGAGATCCAGCACCTCGTTTGTCTCCTTCACGCGCAGCGACCGCAGTATATTGGTAGCTGTTGGGAAAGACTTCTTGAAGTACAGATTATAGGTACGCGTAGCGCCATTCTCGGCCGTCACAATGAGTTGGGTGGTATCGCCTATGGGGCGTGAGATGATATCAACTTGTTGTTCGGGCTCGCCCTTTCCATAAAGAATATTTGGCACGCGGGTATCCTCGCGCGGCAGCACGATGGAGTAGTTGGTGACGGTAGGAATATAGTCTATTGACACTATATCGTGGTCAATGAGGAGGTATTCCAGGTCGAGGTTGCCGGATTGACGCACGGGGAAGGCGATGTAGTAGTTATTCTCCGTCACACCATCCGCAGCCTGCACATGGATGCGAGTCACGCCATTAACGTAGCTATGGTAGGTAGTGATGGTCTGCGTCGCTATTTGCCCAACGGGGTGCACACTCTTGACCACAGCGGTACGCCATGCCAAAGAGTCAGTATAGCTGAATACATGGGGATCGAATCCCTCCATCAGTTGACCATCCAGATAGATCGCTTGCAGCAAGGCATTCGACGACTCTACGCGCGTGTATAATAAGGTGTAGGTATTCTGCCTTCCACTCTCTGCGGTAACGATGACCTGCTGCACCGTGTCGTTGAGGGTGGCGAGCATGGTGGTCTGGCCGGGCTTGGTGACAAAGCTTACCTCGGGCAGACTAAGGCCACGGTCGATGGATAGATGATAGCTATAGGTCGTAGGTACGAAAGCCAGGCTCATGCCGGCTACCGACAGGTCAATAAGGTCGGCATCATCGTATTTGGCTACCTCAAAGCGCACCACGTACGAGGCGGTATCGCCGTTTTCGGCAGTCACCAGCAGGCGATATTGTTCCCGGCTGTCCTTGCCTGCCATGACGGTCTGATTGGCGCTATGCTGCTGATAACTCAGCATGGGTATCTCACTACCCGCCACCAGTGGCACGTTGTAGAAATGCGTTGTCGGCGTGAATCCGGGCACCAGGTCTCCGTCCATATAGATGGCAGCCAGCGTGCAGTCGGTACTCGGGACGTACGGGATAACATCTCCCCCACCCGAACCACTACCGCCTTCGCCATGCGAGACAGTATCAACGAAGATGAGCTCGTAGGTATTCTGTCCGTTCTCACCCGTCACCAGTATCTTCGCAGTACCAGCGGCATAAGGTGCTGTGATGGCTACATGCAGCTCGGCCTCCTTCTCAACGGTAATGGCAGGACAGATACCCGCAGCCGTCAGGTAGAGCGAGTCGTAGCTGAATATCTCGCTGCGAAAGCCGCTCATGGGTACTCCGTCCAGATTGATTCCCTGCAGATAGGCTCCGGCAGAGGGCTGCGGAATGAAGAGGATGGTATAGGTCTGCGTTGAGACGCGGTCTTCGGCCGTCACGGTGAGCAGTACTGCATACCCGTCGCGCACGCGCTTAACGGTCTGATTGTCTTCAGCTGTCACCCAGGTCACCACGGGCAGCGAGCTGACGCCTTTAGCCAGACTATCCACGTAGAAGAAGATATCGGCATCGAAGTCTTCAAGCGGTTCGCCGTTCAAGAGAATCATCTCCAATGCCGTATTCGATGAGGTCTCCCATTGGAAATGGATGATATAAGTCAGGCTATTGCCGGTCTGCGGACGGACGGTAATACGGTAGTCGCCGTTAGCACTGGTGCGCGTGGTGACAGTCTGCCATTCGTCGGCTGTATCCCAGGTAACGACGGGCTGCGGGGTTTCCTTCGGCAGAGTCACATAGTACTCCGTGGTGTTGGCACCAAAGCCGGTAAGCTGCGTGCCGTCCAGGTATATCATACGCAGCGTCGGATCGTTAGCCTGATGCACCGAGAAGAGGATACGATAGATGGTCACACTACCGTCACCGGCCGTCACGATGATACGCGACTCGCCGTTGAGCGAACCCGTTACGAGGTTCACTTCCTCGAACTCATCGTCCTTGTCGTACGTGATTGTCGGCAGCGCGGTGGTACCCGTGGGCAACTCCACGCGGTAGAGCGTCGAATCAGGATGGAAGCCCTGCAGACTATCGCCGTTCAGGTAAATCATCGCCAGGGTGGATATCTCGGACTTGAGCGTAGTGAACACGATTTTATACACCGTCTGGTCACCATTGGCGGCGGTCACGGTAACACGTGTCGTACCGTCTAATCCGCCCGGAGTTATCTGCACCGTTTGGTAAGCATCGCCCGGGGTATAGGTGATGGTCGGCAAAGACTGCGTACCAATGGGCAGCGTCACGTAATAGGTCAGCTGATTCGGATCAAACCCCTCGATACTCTGCCCCCATATTTTCAGGTCGCGCAACTTGCTGTAGCTGGAGGCCTCCAGACGGAAGTTCAGTTTGTAGGTCTTAGGCGTCGGGTTACCGGGCGTCGTCACGGCTATCTGATACGTTCCGCCGTCTATCTCCGCAGGGGCAGTATAGGTGATGGTCTGTTCGCCGGCTGGATAGGCCGAGACGGCTTGCACCACAGGCATCGTGGTGGTTCCCAAAGGCAACGACACGCGGTAATTGGTTTGCTGCGGCATAAACCCCGCTACCGACTCGCCGTTGACAGTAATATCCTGCAGCGTATTATCGGCGAGCGGGGCCACCGAAAAAGACAAGGTATAGGTGGTCTTCGTCTTGTTGTCGGCAGCCGTTACCACGATGGTCGCCGTACCATTGACCGATGTAGCCTGTGAAATCTGTACGCTCTGTTGGTCTTCCTGCTGCGTTACCGTCACGATAGGCGCAGTACTCGTACCATACGGCAACGCCACCTGATAGGTGGTGTTGTAGGGATTGAAGTTCTGGATAGGCTGGCCGTTCACCTTGATACCCGCCAGGTACGAGTTGGTCGAAGCGGCACGAACGAACTTAATGCGATACGTCGTGGTGCTGCTGCCATCGGGTGCTGTCACGGTAATCAGGGTGGGCGTACCATCCAGCACACCATTGGTAATCTGAATCTCACTACCGCTCAGCTCACGACCGGGGAAACTGGCCGTCTGCCCCTTGGTATTGGTAAACTGACCTTCGCCACGACGTGCCTTGATATTCGTAGGCACGGCAGTAGCGTTCTGACCCAGGCTGTAGGTCTGCTCGGCAGTGGAGTTGGGGTCGAAGCCCAACCACTCCTTGCCGTCGATGTAGAGGTGCTGTATCTTAGACGAATAAATCATCTGCACATCATCGATATACAGACTGTTACCGTTGTACAAACCGCTGTTGGCACGGAAGTTGGGATAGTTCGAGGCCGAGAAGATGATATTCATCTTTTGCGGCGCAGAGTTGTTCATGTAGTAGATAGGCACCTTGACCAGCGTCCAGTTGCTGTACGTCGCGCGCGCACGAAGCCAGCCCTCGGCCACCTGGGTAGCCTTGGTCGTCGTACCGCATTCGTTAGCATCGGTAGCCTGACGGATATCACTCTCCTCGTCGTACTTGGTTACCGCCGTACAGTTACCGTTCTTACCCTTGAACTTATCGCCCTTTGACTGACCCGTCCAGGCATAGTACAGCAGGTGGAAATCCTCCTTGTCGGTATTATTACCGGTACGCTTAATCCATACGGCCATCGTGTCCGGACGGTATGTCCAGCTGATACCGCCTTCGTCACCGGCAGTCGCTTGGCTGATTTTGGTCAGGCTCTCAATATAAACCCAAGGCATACCAAGCGAGACATAACCGGGGCTGGTCTCTGTGATACCGGCTGCACCGATGTCCTGATCCTGAACCATCATGCAATAACTGCCTGTATGTCCTGCTTCGCGGTGGGCAAAGTTGAATTTGAAGCCAAACTGGGTCACATTACTCGCGTTCCAGTTGGCGGGCTGGATGTTACCGTCAAAGGCGGCACCGCTCCAGTCTTCGAATCCGGCATTCGGTACCTGCTGCGCCATTAGCGCAAGGCTCATCAGCAGTCCTACTGCCAACACGTACATTCTCTGCGTGTACATTTTTTTCATTTCTTTCTTCGTATTCTTAAAAATCAAACAATATTTTCGCAAAAAAACGTGCAAATATAATGTTTTTTCTTAATATACGCAAATTATATGAATAAATGACTACATTTACCCAAAAAAAGAATAAAAAAAGCCGACTTTGTCGGCTGTTTTAGTCCAGGGGATGGAAGATATCCATGTGGAAGGCTTCGGTAAAGGCATCCGAGGCAATCAGGTTCTGCGCGGTATCGAGCCGTATACCTCCTTGGCGGGGGGACATCAGCATGATGCGGTCGCTGAGTTGCAACGCCAAATCCAGTTCGTGGGTTGAGATCAATACCGTCTTGCTCTCCTCATGCGCCAGCCGCCTTAACAGCCGTAAAACCAGGATTCGGTTTGGTAGGTCCAGGTGAGCTGTAGGTTCATCTAACAGGATGAGGGGTGTCTGCTGCGCCAGGGCTTTGGCTATCAAGACACGCTGTTTCTCGCCGTCGGATAAATCGTTAAAATAGGGAGCACTTGTACACGCAAAACCGACGGATTCCAAAGAGAAATGGATGATGCGTTCGTCCTCGGCGGAGAGGGTGCCGAGGAAGGAGGTATAGGGATGACGGCCCATGGCAACGACATCGTGAATGGTGGTATTGTCGATGGAAAGGCGTTCGGTCAGGACCAAAGCGATCGCCTTAGCCGATTGCTGCACCGACAGGCGATACGAACCGCTCAGCACGGGTTGCAGGTCAGCCAGCGTGCGCAGCAAGGTCGATTTGCCACACCCGTTCGGACCCAACATGCAGACCATCTCTCCCGCCATAAGGCTGAATGAGAGGTCTTGCTGCACAATCTTGTCGCCGTAACCGATGGTAAGGTGCTCTGCCTGGAGTTGGGGCTTAGGCGTACTCATAGACATAGACACGCTGCACGCGGCGGGAAACAGAGGTTAGTATCTCGTAGGTAATGGTACCCAAGCGGTCTGCCAGTTCCTCCACGCGGAGCTGTTCACCGAAGACAATCGCCTGATCGCCGGGTTGGGCGTCTGTGCCGGTGACATCCACCATGGTCTGATCCATGCACACATTACCGACCACCGGACAACGCCTGCCGCGAACGATGACTTCGCCGCCGTAGTTGGAGAAACGCCTATCAAAGCCGTCGGCATACCCTATGGGTATGACTGCGATACGACGATCTTCATCCACCACCGTATGACACCCGTACCCGATACTCGTATGCGCGGGAACTGTCTTGACGGACAGCAGCGTAGTCTTGAGCGAGCAGACCGAACGAAGACGAGCGGACAGCGGCGCGTTGACGGCAAAGCCGTACATACCGATACCCAACCGACACATTTCCATCTGCGCATCGGTAAAGCGTTCGATACCGGCGGAGTTAAGAATATGGCGCAGAACGCGATAACCAAGCCCCTGTTGCAGAGCCTCAGCTGCTTCGCTGAAATAGCTAATCTGGTTACGCGTGAACGCATCATATGCCGCATCATCGGCGGCAGCCAGGTGGCTGAATACACTCTTGACACGCAGCGATTTGCCCGCCAGGGCATTCAGCAGGTCGTCTATATCCTCGCGGTAGAACCCCAAGCGGTGCATACCGCTATCGATCTTGATATGCACGGGGTATTGCTCCAGACCGCGACGTTGTACCGCTTCGCGGAAGAGCAGAAGCACGGGCAGGGAATAGATATTCGGCTCCAGGTTGTTATCCAGAATGACATCCATCGCCGCCTCTTCGGGGTCCATAACGATGATAGGCAGGTTGATACCGGCGCGGCGCAGCTCGGCCCCTTCGTCAGCAACAGCTACGGCAAGATAATCTGCCACACCCGCCTGCTGCAGAGCACGGCTAACCTCAACACTACCTGCTCCGTACGCAAAAGCCTTTACCATGCAGACCAGCTTGGTATCCGGCTGCAGGAGCGAACGGTAGGTGCGTACATTATCGGTAAGGGCAGCCAGGTTAATCTGCATAACCGTCTCATGCGTCTGACGCATGATTCGATGGGCAATGGTATCCTCGTCATACCCCAACGCACGCATCACGGCGGCACAGGTGCGCACATTCTGGTGCGTCTCGTCCTCAATGACTACGGGGCAACGCCTGAACAGGCGCATCTTCTCGGCGCGTTTTTGCTCAAGGGTTTCAAACTCCGCCGTACTCTCCGGACCAATAAAGGTCACCACGCCGATGGTAGGACGGATAATCTCCTCCAGTTTATCCATTTCGCCCGGACGCGAAATACCGGCCTCAAAGATGCCGAGTTCGGTATTCTCGTCCATCTGCCATACGGAGAGAGGCACACCTATCTGCGAGTTATACGAACGGGGCGAACGCGTGATACGGAAGTCATCTTTGAGCAGTTCATAGAGCCACTCCTTCACCACGGTCTTGCCATGCGAGCCGGTGATAGCAATGACGGGACAATTGCATTTCTGCCTTTTGTAGGCGGCGAGCGCCTGAAGGGCGGCTATGCTGTCACCCGTAACAAAAACCCGTACCCCACGGGCGTATAATTCTTCAATATACCGCGCGCCGTCGTTACGTTCTGTGCGGATGGCAAAGAACGCGGTGTGCAGCGGGTCTGCCCCAAGCCGACGGCTATCGGTCAACAGGAACTTGATATCCAAGTTCTCATCCGTACGGCAGTCAATATGTGCGATGCGCCCTATGACGCTAATGATTTCAGAAAGATGCATTCTAAGTAAATATCAATTATCAATTATCAACTATCAATTGTCAACTATCAATTGTCAACTATCAATTGTCAATTGTCAATTGAGTCATTTGCGGCGGGCAGGGATTCTTCCTGCTGCTGTTGGATATACTCGTCGTAGTCCACATAGTCATTCTGATCCAGGTCCTCCCATTGGTCCACAAGGTTCGTAAAATCCGACCAGCTGATATCGGAATGATGCCAGATCCACGCCGTGCCGCCCAGCGAAAGAAGCCATAGTAGCACGACGATAATCCAGAACTTTGCCCCCGGACCTTTCTTGTCGCGTATGAACGTCACGATAGTATGAATCAGCGCATAGACTGGTATCACTATAACCGCCAGCACACACAGGAACATCGATGCCGGAACAGCCAGAGCGATACCCAGCGAGCCAAACACCATGAAGAGAACAAACAGCCCAAATAGCAGCGGCGCGCCGAATACCAAAGCAGCACAGATCAAAATAACCTTCAGCAGCGGCGACATGCCTGGACGCGAGTTGCGAGGCACGCTCGTCGGGCGTTTGCGTTCGCCGAACGCTTCGGGAGAGCCTATCCGGGTCAGAATCGTTTGAATCATGGTGAGGCTGACCACCTCGCGCGAGGAGAGCAAAATCTGCCCGTTCAAAAGTTCCGCCACGCGGGCTTCAACATCTTCCAAGACCTCCTGACGCTCTGTTTCTGCCAGGCGGGAAGAAATATCATTCAGGTATTTATTGAACGCCTCAAAGGCGTCTTCGTCCAGTTTATAAGCAATACCGGCTATATTGACATCAACAGTTTTTTTCATACTTGCGTAATGGTTTGAATTGATTGAAATATACTATTCCACTCCACGCGGAGCTGGTCTAATAGGCTTTTTCCTTCCGTAGTTAGGCAGAAATACTTGCGCGGAGGACCGTCCTGCGACTCCTGCCAGCGGTACGAAAGGAGTCCGTTGTTCTTGAGGCGCGAAAGCAAAGGATAGAGCGTTCCCTCTACCACCAGCAGATTCGCCTGCTTAAGGCGCTCCACGATATCCGAGGTGTAAGCCTCCTGCCGGTCAATGACCGACAGAATGCAGAACTCTAAGATTCCCTTTCGCATCTGCGACTTGATGTTATCTATCATATGGTTGCTATTATTTTGCCACTTTTTCAGGATAAATACACTTTCTGGATAAATACACTATATTTCTGACTATTTCCCGAGGTTTCTCGGGCTATTTCCCGATGTTTTTCGGCCTATTTCCCGAGGTTTCTCGGACTATTTACCGAGGTTTCTCGGACCAATCTCGCATCATACCCGTACCTATAATATACTTTAGTATATTATGCCGTGAACTTGACATCCTTCATGACCCGATTACCGATTACAAGGTCGCCCCCCTTCAGGGGGCCGGGGGGCTTTAATTGTCCATTTTCAACTGTCAGCTTTCTGCGGCATGATGAGCAGCAGAATAATATAAAGCACCAACCCCGGGAAACCCGCGCTGAAAATAGATAGCGCCACGTACCCCACACGCACAATCGTCGGATCAATATTGAAATACTCCGCTATACCGGCACACACACCGCAAAGCATCTTGTTGTCTGAACGATACAGACGTTTCGGATTCGCATTATTTTCCATAATTCCTATGATTTATATGGTTATTTTTCAATTTCGACTGCAAAATTACAATAATTTTCAGAACCTTGCAATACATAGTACTATAAATCTGCAAAAAGAAGTGCACTTTTGGCACTTTTGCTATGTTGAGTTTGCAAAAATCAGGACTTTTTACGATTCTTCGTGTCCGAAATGCTCACTTTTTCGAGGCGGCGGTTGTTGATGATGTAGTGCTTGTAGTACGATACGATAAGGGTCGTCATCGGCAGGGCGATAATCATTCCGATAACGCCGAATAGTGCACCCCAGATACTAAGCGACAGCAGAATAGCAGCCGGCCCCATACCGGTTACCTTACCCATAATCTTGGGGGTAAGAATCATATCCTGCGTGGACTGCACAACCAGGAAAACAATCGCCAAACAGAGTAGCGTGAGCCAAACCGGTCGACCGGTCTGTGCCGATTGAACCAGGCATAGAATGATACACGGAGGTATTCCCAATGCCTGCATATACGGTACGAGGTTGAGCACGCCGATAAGGAGCCCCATAACGATACCCATCGGCAAACCGATAATCGTAAAACCAATGGCAAAAAGCACTCCCACCAGCGCAGCAACCAGCGCCTGACCACGGAAGTAGGCATTCATGTTGCGGTCTATATCGCTCATGACAGTCGCTGCCTGACGACGGAAGCGTTGGGGAACGTAGTTAATCCAGTTGTCGCGTATCTTATTGAAGTCGATAAGCAGGAACACAAGATACAGTATACCCATAAATACCACCACCAACTCAACTGCCCAACTCAGGCCGCCGGATATCCAAGACATAATCTTGGGAATCATAGTCTGTACAGCATCACGCACCTCGGGATAGGAAAGTGCATTCTCTAAATTGAAGTTCTCTGCCCAGGTATACAGATTTTGCTGTGCCTCAGGCGAGAGGTATTGGTTTATATCGAATTCAGCAACGTAGTTCTCGATACTAACCCACGCCGAGCGAACCTCATGACGAATAATAGGCGTCATGATGGCTATTACACCCGCTATGCAGCCCGTGACGACGAGCAAAGTAATGATGACCGATAGAATTCGGTTACGAACACGGCATTTGATTTGTACAAAATCAACCAGCGGTGCCATGATATACGCCAGCAAGAAACTGACAAAGAAGGGCACTAATACCCCATACAGACGCGAGAGCATGGCTACTTACCAAATAGTTTGCGCAAGATAGACCACACCTTACCTGCCATACGAGTATATTGCATGACGGTCTGCCGAGCCGAGCGCAAATGCCCGTCGATACGTTCCTGTTGCACAGCTGCCTGACCTTCGGCGCGGAGCGTCTCGTACTTCAGGTCCTCCATTGTACGGAGACCGCTCATCTTCTTGATTACCACATTCACAAAGATTACTTTGCTTAAATAGATAACGACCGGTATGAGTAGCAGATAAATCGCACCTACAATAAGGCAAGCTGCCCAGGTGGGCACACATTGCGACAAGGCAAACACAGCAGCCAACGCCAGGCATGCCAGCACGGCAAAAGTAATCAGTATCAGGCACAAAGCTAACAGCACAGAGCCTATCACATTACCGACTACGGCCACCGTCTTCAGGCGCAACACCTCGGCCTGCGAACGGGCATAGTTCTCAACGTCTTGGCGGAGGACTTCCTTCGTTTCTTCCAGTTCTTTTTCCATCGTTCACTACGATTTATGCCTCAGGGGCGGGTTCTGTTTCATCGGTACGCAACGCCTCCTCTACGCGTTGTTTCAACTCTTCGTGGCATTCTTTCATCTTATCTACTGCATCGTTAACGATGTCACGTACTTCGCCACGAACTTTCTTGCCCGAATCGGACATCAGCCATACCACGGCGGTAGCTCCTATTGCTGCGCCTACGCCTAACAGCAGCGCACCTCTCAATAAACCTTTCATATCCAATCTTAAATTTTAAATTTTAAATCTTAAATCCCAAATTTTAATTTGGGTTAATTTGGATCCGCAAAGGTACAACTTTTTTCTGACATGCGCAAATAAAAAGGAAATTTGTTTGCAAAAAATCGCATTTTATAGCGTTTTTATTTGCATATATGCAAAAAAAGTAGTATCTTTGCGGGCTAATTTGCGACTAAAAATACAGAATTATTGATATTTAACAGAATTTGGGTAAAAGCGTAGCGGGTAGAAACATACATGGAAACGAACTATTTGCATACCATTAACTCGCCGGCGGATGTAAAAAAACTGCCGCTGGAGGCTCTTCCGGAACTGTGCAAGGAAGTGCGCGAGTTCATCATACACGAGTTAAGTCACAATCCGGGACATCTGGCCTCGTCGTTAGGCACCGTTGAACTGACGGTAGCCTTGCACTACGTGTTTGATACGCCGCATGACAAACTGGTGTGGGACGTTGGCCACCAAGCCTATGCACACAAGATACTGACGGGACGCAGAGAACGGTTTCATACCAACCGTCAGTTCCGGGGACTGGCTCCATTCCCCACCCCGGCGGAGAGCGAGTACGATGCCTTCATCGCCGGCCACGCCTCCAACAGCATATCGGCGGCTTTGGGCATTGAGATAGCACACAACTTAGAGGGCGACCCCAGACATGTGGTAGCCATCATCGGCGACGGGTCAATGACGGGCGGTCTGGCTTTTGAGGGGCTGAACAACGCCTCTATGGACAAGAACAACCTGCTCATCATCCTCAATGACAACAATATGGCCATCGACCCCATCAAGGGCGGCTTCACGCAATATCTGGTGGACATAACGACGAGCGCCAAATACAATCGTCGCCGCTGGCAGATATACCAATGGATGCTGCGTCACGGCTGGATAAAAGAGAGCAATACAGGGCGGTGGCGCGTGCTGTTCAACTCCATCAAGACCTTCCTTACCAAGCAGCCCACGAATCTGTTTCAGGGTCTCGACCTCAAATATTTCGGTCCCGCCGGTGGGCACAACGTGCTGGAGTTGGTGCGCATTCTCAACGAGATCAAGAACCATAAGGGGCCCAAAGTTCTGCATATCATCACCAAGAAGGGCAAAGGCTACGAGCCTGCCGAGCAAGACCAGACCACTTGGCACGCACCGGGCGAGTTCAACGTCAAGAACGGCGAACGCCTCGCCGATAGCGGCAAGCTCACCGGCCCGGGCGGCATACCGCTCTGGCAGGAAGTATTCGGCGAGACACTCCTGGAACTGGCCAAAGAAGACCCGCGCATCGTCGGCGTAACGCCCGCCATGCCTTCGGGCTGCTCCATGAACATCATGCAGCGTGAACTTCCCGATCGCGTCTTTGACGTCGGTATCGCCGAGGGCCACGCCGTGACATTCTCCGCCGGACTGGCGAAAGAAGGTATCATCCCGTACTGCAACGTCTATTCCTCGTTCCTGCAACGGGCTTACGATAATATCATTCACGACGTAGCCCTGCAGAACGTACATGTCGTGCTCTGTATCGATCGTGCGGGCATCGTGGGCAACGACGGAGCCACCCACCACGGGCTGATGGACTTGGCGTACCTGCGACCGGTGCCCAACATGAAGATTGCCGCCCCGATGACCGAAGAGGACCTGAAGCAGATGATGCGCCTGGCAAAAGATATGACAGGCCCGATAGCCATCCGCTACCCGCGCGGACGAAGCCAGCAATGGAACCTACCACCCGTAGAGGTCGGCAAAGGTGTGATGCTGCGCGAAGGCGAGAGTGTGGCGGTACTGAGCTTAGGCGCCATAGGCATGGCGGTCGAAGAGGCCCTGGACGAAGTCTTCCGGCGCAAACACATACAGCGCGCGTTCCAGCATTGGAACATGCGTTGGCTCAAACCCATCGACGAAAGTATTCTTCGATTCGTCGGACGCAACTATAAGACCGTCGTGACCGTAGAAGACGGCATGACGGAAGGCGGGCTGGGTAGCGCAGTAGCGGAATATATGAGCGAGAATGGCTATCCTTGCTGCGTCATGCGCGTGGGCGTTAAAGACCAATTTGTAGAACACGGCAGCACGAAGGAGTTGTACCAAATGTTGCATTTAGATAAAGACGGATTATGCGAATACTTATTGTCGGCGCTGGAGAAGTAGGCACGCACCTGGCTAAACTGCTCTCACGCGAGAACATGGATATTAGTCTGATGGATGAGGATGCGGCGCGTCTGGGGGTACTGGATGCTAACTACGACCTCATCACCAAACGAGGCAATCCGACCTCGATTCACGACCTGAAGGATTTGGGCGTAAAAGATTGTGATTTGTTTATCTCGGTCACCCCGCATGAGACCGAGAACATGACAGCCTGCCTCATCGCCAACCAGCTGGGCGCCAAGAAGACACTGGCACGTATTGATAACTACGAGTACTTGCTGCCCGAGAACAAACGATTCTTCGAGGAGATGGGTCTTAACCACCTCATCTACCCCGAGGTGCTGGCTGCGCACGAGATTGTAGAGGCGCTCAAAACCAACTGGATGCGGTACCACCTGTCGCTTTGCGACGATGCCCTTCAGCTATGCGTCGTGAAGATTCGTCCGGGCGCAAGCGTCCTGGGCAAACAATTCCAGTCCGGGTTCTTTGACCACGGTAAATACCGCATCGTAGCCATCAAGCGTGAGAACGAAACCATCATACCGCGTGGCGAGGATGAGGTTATGGTGGGCGATATGCTGTACGTCATCTGCCTCAAGGAGGATATCGAGTTCATGCGCGAGGAATTGGGCAAGAACAAACGAGAGATTAAGAACATCATCTTCTTCGGCGGCACACGTATTGCGCAGAAAGCCGTTCAGTCCCTGCCTAAAGACGAGGGCTATAACATCAAGATTCTGGAGAAAGACCGCGACCTGTGCTACCACCTGAGCGAGAAGGTGAGCAACGCCCTCATCATCAATGCCGACGGTAGCGATATGGAGCAGCTCAAGGAAGAAGGTATACAGGATGCCGACGCTTTTGTGGCAGTAACGGACTCCAGCGAGGCAAACATCTTCGCCTGCTTGGCTGCCAAGCGATTCGGCGTTCGGAAGACCATCGCCGACGTAGAGAATATCGATTATATGCCTATGGCGGAAGGTCTGGATATCGGTTCGGTTCTGAACAAGAAGACCATGACCGCCAGTTATATCTACCAGATGCTGCTGAATGCCAGCGTCCTCAATGTACACAATCTGACCTCCGCCGATGCAGAAATCGTGGAATTCATAGCTCGCGAGGGAAGCCGCATCACCAAGGATTGCATCCGCGATATAGGTCTGCCTGACGAGAGTACCATTGGTGGTATCGTGCGCGCAGGCGAAGGACTACTGGTCAATGGCGACACACGCATACTGCCCAATGACCTGGTAGTGGTACTCTGCAAGAGTCATATCATCAAAAAACTGGAACGCTTCTTCCAATGACACGCGCATTTAACACACGAATCGTCATCCTCACCCAGGGAGCCCTGCTGCTCATTGAGGCGGTATTCATGGCGTTTGCTTTCGTGGTCAGTTGGTGGAACAACGACTACGACGAAGGCGCCTTTCTTGTCTCAACGGTACTGACAGCCATCGCCGGATTTATCTGCCTGGCAATAGGTCACGACGCCCCGCGACAGGTGGGCGAACGCGAGGGCTATGTCATCGTAGCATCAGTATGGCTGGTATTTTCGGCATTCGGCATGCTGCCATACTACTTGAGCGGACAGATCCCTACCATCACCGATGCGTGGTTTGAAACCATGTCCGGCTTTACCACTACGGGGGCAACCATTGTGACCGACATCGAACGGATGACCCACGGAGCGTTGTTCTGGCGCAGCTTGACACAATGGCTGGGCGGTATGGGAATCATCGTACTCAGTATTGCCATCCTGCCCATGTTCGGCTTGGGCGGCATGCAGCTGTACGCCGCCGAGGTAACAGGTCTGCAGTACGAGAAACTCAGTCCACGCATCGCCGATACTGCCAAACACCTCTGGATCACGTATATCATCCTGACATTGGCGGAAGCTGCACTACTCTACACCGAGGGCATGACACTCTTTGACGCCATCTGTCACTCCCTGACGACAGTTGCCACCGGTGGCTTCTCAACCAAGAACCTCGGCATAGCCTATTATGCCAACCCCGCCATTCCCTATACCATCGTGCTTTTTATCCTGCTCTCCTCTATTAACTTCGGGCTTATCATTCTGCTCTTCCGCGGCAAGCCCCATCGCCTACTGCACGACGAGGAGACACACTGGTTCCTGGGCGCAGTAGCTCTCGTAACAATGGTGCTGACCATCGGTCTGACCGTACAACGCACGCTCGTATTGCCCGACGCGAACATACGGGCTATACTGAAGTGCATCGAACCCAGTTTCCGCGAAGGACTCTTCACCACCGTTACCACCATGACATCCACGGGGTACAGCTACGTTGACTACATGCAGTGGGCACCATTCCTATGGGTAGTGGTGTTCTTCCTGATGTTTACCGGTGGTAGCAGCGGTAGTACCGCCGGCGGTGTGAAATGGATACGTATTGCCATCTTCGCCAAGAGCGGATTGGCTGAGTTCCAACGCCGTATTCACCCCAACGCCATTGTACCCGTCAAGATTAACCACCAGCCTATCTCCCAGCAAACCACCAACAACGTAATGGCTTTCATGCTCTTCTACGTGATGATACTGGCTATCAGCATATTGGTATTCTGCGCCTTGGGGGTAGATTTTGTAGAGAGTATCGGTACTGCCGTCTCATGTATGGGTAATATTGGCCCCTGCCTCGGGCAATATGGTCCGGCGGGTACCTTTGCCGCCTTCCCCGCAGTCGGCAAATGGTTTATGACACTGGTAATGCTTATTGGCCGTTTGGAGATATTCACCGTCTTACTGTTGTTTACAAAAGTTCTATGGAAAAAATAAAACCCTGGCAAATAGGTGTACTGATGTTTGTCGTACTGAGCCTGTTGTATTTCGGTCATCAGTACTGGAACAAGTTGGAAAAGGCACCTTCAGTATTTCCCACTCCACCCGACGAGACCGGCTCTTTCCTTTCCGACAGTCTCTGGGCTGATTTCGATGACCTCGACCGGGCTGTTGCACGCATCGACAGCGTCACACGGGCCGACAGCCTCATGCGCATTCAGGAAGACAGCATCCGCCAAGCAGCAATAGCCGCCGAAGCCAACGCCAACGCCAATGCCAATGACGCCAACGCCAATGACGCCAACGCCAATGCCAATTCCGAAGAATACGTCACTCTATCTTTAGACCGCCTTTTTGCCGATGCCGACAGTTGTTCCGTACGCGTGATACACTATGGTGACTCGCAGATCGAGGAAGACCGCATATCCCTCAGCCTTAGGCGATACTTGCAGAAACGGTATGGCGGAGGCGGCGTGGGTATCCTACCCCTGCACCAAACGGTGCCGACACGCACCATTCGGCAGGAACTACTGATGAACGGCGAACCCCAACGTGCCAAGGGTGGTCCACGCCGGTACCTGGTCTATGGACCCAAAGCCATGCGGCGCGACACCTCGCTCTATGGACCCATGGGACAGGTAGCCATTCTGAACGACTCGCTGGTCAGGGGCAGCGAAGACATCATCTGGAATGCCGAGACGCGCCACAAGAAAAAAACCGAATACTATTTCTCGCGCGCACGCATTTGGGGAACCCGTGACAGTCTTATCATCCTGCCCGACAGCAGCCATACCGTCAGCCTGCACCTAACCGGAAAGCAAGAGATATACGGTATCTCGCTCGAGACACCCACCGGCGTGCAGGTGGACAACATACCGATGCGAGGCTGCTCGGGCTACATCTTCCGACAGATTGACAGCACGCAGCTGGAGCGTTACTACCGCCTGACCAACACGCGACTCATCATCCTTCAGTTTGGCGGTAACATGATGCCACATCTCGACTCCGAGAAGAATGTCAACGCCTACGTCTGGGAGATGCGTCGCCATATTCAGTACCTCAAACACCTGGCACCACAGGCAGCTCTGCTCTTTATAGGGCCCAGCGATATGTGCCGCATGACTGAGGGCGTATGGGAGTCATACGAGATGTTACCCGTGCTGGATAAAGCCCTGCGACGCATGGCCGACAAAGAGCGCATCCACTACTGGAGCCTATACGAGGCTATGGGTGGTGCCGGTAGTATGTACGAATGGATGCAGACCGGCAAGGCCTGCCAAGACGGCGTTCACTTTACCCCCCAAGGAGCCGACTTAGTCGGCGAGATGCTTTGGAAATGGATGCAATAAAATACATATTTGCCTTTGACGCAGAACACCCCCTGCTCTTTACTCGGTTCTATTTCTGGGTATTCTTGGCAATTGTCTATACGATCTTCTCCTTCATCGTATCCGCCAAGCACCAGGGCACCAAGCGGATGCACGCTCGCAACGTGTGGCTCATGTGTGTGTCGTGGTTCTTCTACTACAAGACCAGCGGCACGTTCTTGCTGCTCCTCATTGGGCTTACCCTCTCCAACTGGCTCATCGGCAAGGCCATCCATGCCTGCCGCCGGCGATGGGTAGCAGCACTATGGCTGACGCTTGCGGTACTGACCGACCTTAGTGCGCTCTTCTACTACAAATACGCCTACTTTGGGGTGGACGTTTTCAATACCCTGTTCGGAACCGCCTATACCATCGTGGACCAAATCATTCTGCCCGTCGGTATTTCGTTTTACACGTTTCAGGTCATCTCGTACGTGGTGGACGTATTCCGCAAGCATGTAGAACCGGTCGCTAACCTGCTTGATTTTGGGTTCTACGTATCCTTCTTCCCCCAGCTCGTAGCCGGCCCTATCGTGCGCGCATCAGAGTTTGTACCCCAGCTCTACAAACCTTACCACCTCAGTCGGCGCCTGTTTGGCATTGCCGTGTTCTGGATACTTAACGGACTGCTGAAGAAGATCATCCTATCCGACTACCTGGCGGTTAACTTCATCGACCGCGTATTCGATAACCCATTGCTTTTCACGGGGGCCGAAAACCTCTTTGCGCTCTTTGCGTACTCCCTACAGGTCTATGCCGATTTCTCGGGTTACACCGACATAGCAATAGGTGTCGCTATGCTCTTCGGCTTCTACTTGCCTAAGAACTTCGACTCGCCGTATAAATCCCGTAACCCGCAGGAGTTCTGGCGCCGCTGGCACCAGAGCCTAAGCCGCTGGCTCAAAAGTTACGTCTATATCCCCTTGGGCGGCAACCGTACGCTCTTTGGCCGTAAGACCAACAAGATTGTAGCCTCGAACGTCAACTCCATGACCACAATGCTCATCGGTGGTCTGTGGCACGGCGCGAGTTGGAACTTCGTCATCTGGGGTGCGCTGAACGGCATCGGCATGGTGGTGAATAAGGTCTGGCGCGAATGGAGCGGACATGGTAAGTTCTTCTCGCTGACGCTACTGACCTTAGCGCTGCTCGTCATCAGGCAGTTCTACCCACTACCCGTATGGAACCTGTTTGCGGTATGGGCGATGTTGGTATGGGGCGTTTCGGTTCTCCGCTACCTCTGGTGGCTCTGGACCAACCGCGACATGACTCCCTGGCTGCAAACCATTTGGGCCATTGCGCAGACCTTTACCTTCGTGACCTTCACGCGTCTGTTCTTCCGCGCCTCCAGCAACCTCGACCCTGCTACAGCCAATCGCGTAGCTTGGGAGACCGCCACCAATATGGTCGAACAGATTGGCGGAGCCTGGGATAATACGATTATCATTCCCTTCGTCACCGAGTACTGGAAGATTGTAGCCCTCTTTGTGGCAGGAATGCTCATCCACTGGCTACCCTCACGCCTCAAACGCCGGTATCGTATTATCTTCGCCTCCCTGCCCGTATGGCTCATCTGCCTCGCTATCATCGGGGCTGTAGCACTCGCCTATACCTTCGTTACCGCCGATATGCAACCCTTTATTTACTTCCAATTCTAAATAACAAATGAATAAATGGTTAAATAAATGAATAAATGGTAAATAATAAAATAGTACATATCGTTGGCTTGACCGGAGGAATCGGTAGTGGTAAATCGACAATTGCAGCCGCTCTGCGGCAGATGGGTTACCCCGTCTATGACACCGACAGCGAAGCCAAACGCCTCATCGCCTCCGACCCTACAATCAAGCAAGCCCTCATCAGCCTTTTGGGCGAGGCATGCTACGATGCAGAGGGCCGCTACCAGACCGCCTATGTTGCCTCGAGGGTTTTTCAGGACCCGGAGTTGCTTAGCGCACTCAACAGCATCGTCCACCCCGCCGTACGCCGCGACTTCGAACAGTGGAAGAACAACCTTTCACCTTTCACCTCCCCCTGTGGGGAGGTCGGGAGGGGTTGTCCGCTCTTCATCGAGTCTGCCATCCTCTTTGAGAGCGGTTTTGACTCGCTATGCGATCGGATTGTGCTCATCACAGCACCCGAAGACATCCGCCTGGCGCGCGTCGTCAACCGCGACCACACCGATATAAATAAAGTACGCGCACGCATACGTGCCCAAATGAATGATACCTTCCGTAGCCAACATGCCGACCTCATCGTCGTCAACGACGGCTCTCAAACCATCGAACAACTATGCCAATACATCACGCTTCATTTGTAATCTCCTCGCCCGACGTCACCATGTGCCCGTCGTCGCCCCTACCCGAGTATGCCTTCATCGGACGCAGTAATGTAGGCAAGTCATCGCTCATCAACATGCTCTGTCGCGACCCGCACCTGGCTAAGACCTCACAGAAACCCGGCAAGACGCTGCTCATCAACCATTTCCTGGTTGACGGCAAATGGCATCTCGTCGATCTACCCGGATACGGATTTGCACAGACCGGACAGAAACAGCGCGAGAAACTCCGCTGGATGATTGAACGCTACTGCTTGGCACGCCAGGAATTGGTGAGCCTCTTTGTGCTCATCGACTGCCGTCTGGAGCCGCAGGCTATTGACTTAGAATTCATGAACTGGTTGGGCGAGAACGAAGTTCCCTTTGCCATCATCTTCACCAAGATAGACAAACTCGGGCGCATACGGCTACAGGAAAATATCGAGCGCTACAAAGAAAAACTCTTAGAGACCTGGGAAGAACTGCCTCCTATCTTCCTTACCTCGGCCGAGAAAGGCGACGGTCGAGACGAAGTCATCAACTATATCGAACAAATCAACAGTTCAATTAACAATGAATAATTAACAATGAACAATGAATATTTTTCTGTCCACGAGATATTCATTATTCATTAATCATTAATCATGATTTGGGAGGATAATCCGGACATACGATTAGTCCGTTGCGAGAATCTCGCTCGTGATATTCAGGACAACCTCGATGAATGCCGCGAGGAACGTCGGCCCTATGTCTTTCTGACGCAGACCATGCGACCCATTCTATCGCTCAACCGCATCCTCGTACCCGTCACGCGGCTTGAGGAGGAAGTCTATAAGGCAGAGATCTGCACCTACTTGGCGCGCAAGACCGGCGCGCACCTTATCCTGCTGCAGGCGCATGACTATGGACACCGCGCGGAGCAGAACGTGCAACGTATCGTCACCCATATTCGTTCCGTTGCCGAAAAGACCGGTACGAACATCTCGTACGAGGTGCAGATTGGCCACAAGGATAGCTCTTCTCTCTACCGCGAAGCGGCAGACCGTCAGACGGACTTTGGCCACCAATTGCTCATCCTCACCGCCAGTCGCGAGTACGGACTGGATGACCTCATCTTCGGACCTATTGAGCGTCGTACTATTCGTCACAGCCAAGTACCCGTCATGCTCATCAACCCGCGTGCAGATCTATTCTCACTGTGTGACTAAACTACCTCGATAGTCCACCGAAATTTTTCCCCGACTTCACCGAGCCGTTCCCGAGAAAATCCCGAGTCAATTCCGGCCCAATTCCGGCCCAATTCCACCTGTAGTTAATGGATGGTTACGGGGTATTAGGGTAATGAGATTAATACAAGGGGTTGCCGAGGATGTCGCGATGGATTGGGTTGCCGAGGATGTCGTAAAGGATGCCGTTCTTGAGGATGACGACACGACCGTTAAGGATGTACTTATGGGACGTAGCATCACGACGAGAGGCCTCAATCTCAACCTCCTCAATATCCGTGCGGCGTTCGGGTTCGGTATTACCGGTATTGAATGCCGCAAAAGGCTTGATATCAATCTCAGGGCATACGACCGGAGAAGAGGTCAGCACATAGAGTTCGCCACCAAAGAGCTGAAGGGTAGAAGTCCGGAGCTGTTCTCCGGTGAAATAGTCATACCAGGTACCTGCGGGCAGGGTCGCCTCTTTCAACTCGTCGGGCGAGAAGTTACCCACCACATGCACGGCTTGGTTGCCCTCTCCCCAGGTGACAGAACGCACCCAACCGGTAGAAACGACCTGTTTGACGGGGTTGCCCTCGAAGAGTTCGGGCCATATACGCGTGCGCAGTTGGGTGAGTTGTGCGACGCGGATATACTGCGCCATACGCAGGCTGTCGGTAAACCACCCCATGGCATCGGGGCGGGGTTTCTTGGCCGTACGGTAGTCACCAATATAACCGTTCTCGTTCATATCAATGGAATAGTCGTAGCCGAGTTCGTTGTACTGCCAGATCATATGGGGGCCATCGAGCAGGAGGTTAAATGCCATCGTAAGCGGCACGCGGCTGAGACGCACTTCTTTATCGGTCTTGATACTGCCCGAGCCCCAACAGTAAGCCTTGTAGTAGTTGCGTTCCTCATCGTGCGACTCGCAGTATGACACATAACCATCCTGCCCTGCCCCGCCCAGATTGCTGCTAGAGGTATAGCCCATCGCTAACTGCGAGTAGGCGTTGTTAGTATTATTCCAGCAGAGCATGCCTTTTTCGATCAGCTGGGGGCGTTCGGTACCCATCTTGTCGCCCCAGTGCTCAAGGATAAAGTAGGCATTATGGGGTGCGATGGCATTATCGTAGTAGTAATTGATATTCTCAACGGAGTTCTTGGTTTTGCCGCAGAAGCCGTGGCTAAGATCCATACGGAAGCCGTCCACTTTGTACTCATCGAGCCAGTAGTTAAGGCAGCGCGTGAACATCTTGCGTGTCTCGGGGAAGTCGTGGTTCCAGTCCTCGTAGAAGACATCGGAGTGCGGCGCAACGGCATTGAACCAGGGGTTGTACTTGAGGTCGTTGCCGTAGGGATAGAGTTTATTCTGGGGGTTGAGTCCGGTAGCGTGGTTGAAGACCATATCCACGATGACTGCCATATGATGTGCGTGGATGCTGTCCACGAGTTGGCGGAACATCTTAGCCGAGCCGTACGCCTTATCAACGGCGAAGTAATGGTTGGGCGAGTAGCCCCAGTTGTAGTTACCATCGAACTCATGTATGGGCATCAGCTCAACGGCATTGACGCCAAGCTGCTCGAGATAACGGAGTCGCTTCATCAGTCCGGAGAAAGAGCGCTGGTGTGTATAGTCGTAGGTCCAAAGCTCGTAGATGATGAGGTTGTTCTTGTCGGGGCGAACGAAGTTGGTGGTAGCCTCGTCCCAGGTGTAGGGAGTCTGTGCTGTTTGCAGGATGCTGACATACGAGCCATCAGCACCGGCGGGATAGGTCTTGAGGCTGGGGTCCACGGTCTTGGGTTCGTACTTGTCATCGGGGTGCAGGTGTTTGGCAGCAAAACCATCGGAGAGGCGTTTCTCCACACCATCGGCACGCACAACGACATATTGATAGGCATATTCCCGGCGAGGCTGTAGTCCCTCGATAGGCAGCCAGAAATGGCAGCTGTCGCGGTACATCTGGTAGTCGGAACGAATCTGCCAGTCGGTAAAGTCGCCCACGACGTACACGGCTTTGGCGGGTTCGAGCACAGAGGGGTCGTTAGCAGTCTTGCAGCCGGCAGCAAAGGTGCAGAGTGTGACGCGGGTGTCGTCGGTGGGGTCGTAGTTGATACCCAGTTCGATACCTTCGGGCAGGGGGCGTTGCTCGGTGGGTGCCATCACCGCCACGGCAATCTCTTGCGCCACGGAGTCGGTAGCCGTCAGCGCTTCGATACGAAGCTGTTTATCGCCCCGCATGCTAAATGTATAGTCGGCGGTAAGTTCGGTAGCGGAGGAGGCGGTAGCAATCACTTCGTCGTTGATGAAGAGGCGCAGTTCGGCAGCCTCGCTGGCAACTGCCATGAGTTGCATCTGCGTGCCAATCTCCACGCGGCAGGAAGCGGCGGGTCGGATGAACTGCACCGCCAGTCCGGGTTCTGCCAGATAGACAAAGATGTCACTACCATCGGCAGCCTTGCCCTCGAGTGTACCATTGGGTCCGTCGTTGAAGACGAAACAGAGGCGGGTGACGTCGGTGGACTCATCGATGCCATAGTAGGCATAGAGTCCGTCGGGCATCTGGAGTCGCCAGTTGCCGTCTGCGTCGCGGGTCATACGATATTTCTCATTGCCGTCACGCCAAGAGCCGGTTTTCTGCCAGTCGGTGCCTCCGTAGCTGACGCCGGTATGGGCATAACACTTGGTAGCTTCCTTCATTCCGCCGTTGCCTTCGTTGGGGTTGAAGACGATGGTGAGCGGACCTGTATAGCCTTTCTGGAGGATATACGGGATGGTAGTAACTTGCGCCGAGAGGTGTGCCGAGAGCAACACGGCGGCCATCAAAAAGAGTGATTTTAGTTTCATATTGAGTAGCCTTTATTTTTTCGGGATTACGGGATGACGTCACGTCATATTGGTGAACAAGGGAGGTAATCGGCCTCCCTTGCCCTAAAAGGTCAATGCTTAACGGATACGTTGTCCGGCAGCATTGTATTTCACGCCATCACGCAGGATGATGAGTGCGCCATTCTCAATAAGTTTGACGGGTGTAGCGGTGTTGCCAACGGTGGTATCAAGACCGGTTGTAGGCATCTGCGTACCCGAAACAAAGATGATGGTCACCACATTATTCTCCACGCGGAGGTTGAGCGTTACGTTGGTATAGGTAGTGATCAGGCCGAGGTTCTGGGAGTTCATCGCAGCCATCGCATATTCATTACCCAGATTCAGCACATCGCCGATGTTATAAGCACCGTAGATGCCGTGCAGCCAGTCGCGAGCGTCAGTCACCTTGAACTCACCAGCCATGGTGTCAATGGTGATGGTATAGATGGAATCCTGCAAGGTGAACTCGGGAGCTTCCGTTGCTGTCCAATTGTTGAAGGAGCCAACGAGGTAGAAGTGGCGGTCTTCGATCGGTTGCTGATACGGCGTACCCGAAACGAGGGTCAGGATAACGTCATTACCAACAAGGCGGAGCTGGAGCTCGGCATTGAGATAGATCGTCGAGCAGGAGAGGTTACTACCTCTTTCCGTCAGCGTATAGGGGACACCCAGTGTCAGATTTACATCGTAATCGCCACCGTAGTCGGGAGCCTCCCAGTTGCGTGCTGTCATCACTTTGAAGGCTCCACGCAGGGTATCGACAGTCAGGGTGAAGAGCGAGTCAGCATTGGTGAACTCAAGGGCTGTAGCCACATCCCAGCCGTTGAACTGACCGACGAGGTAGAAGTGAGTCTCGGGTTGCGGTTGGGGTTCTACACTCGGGCGGCCGATGACGGTAGCGGTTAGCGTGTTTGCTTCATTATTATATATAAACAGGACGGTATCCAT